>Ga0265318_10000140_pt1 | contig 66455 bp, 54 predicted proteins | sample 4821metaG_FD_192431 | JGI IMG/M metagenome (GOLD analysis project Ga0265318, IMG submission 192431) | Rhizosphere microbial communities from Carex aquatilis grown in University of Washington, Seatle, WA, United States - 4-8-21 metaG | ecosystem: Host-associated > Plants > Roots > Rhizosphere >... | reverse complement strand
TGGGGCCCACAGGAGCAGCCGTCCACGAGGACGCCGACGGGGACGAAGAGGATGGCATCGGCAAAGCCTCGCCGTACCGATCGAAGGCACTCCGTCGTTCATATCGCCGAGATCCTGAAGGATGAGCACGACCTCCATCCGGTCGCGCCTACCCCGAAACTGGCGGCAATGGACGAACGGGGCCCACCCTGCGGGCGCTCGCCAAGGCCACCTTGCCCTCGACGTATCCGGCTCCACCCCCGTCGCGGGGCTCGCAAAGCTCGCCGAACTCGGTCGCCTCACTCGCGGCCTCCTCGATGCGGTCGCCGTTCTCGGCGAGCCGACGCTCGAGGGCCACCAGGCCGGGGCCGAGATGAGACCGCAGCCGAGGTAGTGCAGCCGCTGGCCCGCGCTTCGAATCATGCCGTATCCGCCTCGGATGGAGCCTGGATCGACCCCGACGACGATCACTTGACGCCGGTGCCCGCGACGCGACATTGTGCCCGAAGTGGCGCCGCACGTTCTGTTTGATGCGATCTTCGACGCATGGTGGGATCAGCGGGACGTCGATCCGAAGTGGGTCCGCCTGATGCTCGCCGGCAAGGCTCCCGTGTCGCGGGCCTTTGCCGAAGCCGTGAGGGCCGAGCTCGGAGTGCCGATCTCGGCTTGGCCGAAGCTCGAGCCCCGTTATCCTTTCCCGACGCCGGCGCCTTTGCCATCTGTCGTCCATAGCGGCACGACAGGACGAACAGTGGAAGGTCCCAGCGCCGATCCCGTGAGTCGCCGAGGGCAGCGGATCAAGAAGCCGAGGCGGCCGATGGCCATCGCCTCGAAGAACTCTGGGCTGTCGATCTACGCGATTGCAGCCCAGCTCAGGGTCCCGTACTCGACCGCGAAGAGCTGGGGCGTCAAGGCGAGACCGCCCGCTGACAAGCGGGTCTTACTGGCGAGAGCCCCGTTCCTCATCCCCGATTCGATCTGGGACGGCTGAGTCAACAGGCGACGTGTACCATTACCTGGACGTCGTCCATGGACGCCAATGGACGACTGACACAGCCCCGCGAGAGGGTGGTCACCGCCCTCGTTCCCGGAAAAGAGTGGGACGCGTCACTTGTGTCGCACCACTGCGGCGCCGGAGAGGACACGGAACGTCGAGGGATTGTCGGCCGCGGTCGTACCCGTTTGGTACCCGCGCCCTTCCCTCGACCGCACGCGACCCCGCTCAACCTCGACGCAATCCCCCGATCATCTCCGCATGGTGCCGGGGACGGGGCTTGAACCCGTAAGCCCTTGCGGGCAGCGGATTTTAAGTCCGCCGCGTTTACCATTTCGCCACCCCGGCTTGGGTCTGATCACGCGGACTCGAAGAACCTACCATCCTTCGAAACGGCTCGGCCACGCAAGGGGACGATGGGGCCGTGAAACGGATCAACACCGGCCGCGCGGCCCGAGCGGGGCCCCCTCGGACGGCCTGGAAGGCACCGCATTCGCGCGCCCTTTGCCTCTGACCCGGGCTAGTCTCTCATCCGTCGACATGCCCGCCCCTCCAAAGCTCGCGCTCGCGGTCCGGCTGCCTGGGATGGCCGCGCGCAACCTGCTCGCCCTCCTTCCCGTACTCGCGCCCGTACTCGCGATCGCGCTCGCGGCCGCCACCGCGCACGCCGAGACGGCACCTCCGACGCCGAGACCGCCCGTTGCGGCCCGCCCGCGAACGGGCGCCATCTCCGCCGAGATCGCCAGCCTGCGCAACGATCGCGGTACGATATTCTGCAGCCTCTACAACTCCGAGGACGGATTCCCCATGGACGGGGGCAAGGCCTTTCGCCGCGCCGAGACCAAGCCGAGGGGCGGACGGGCCTCCTGTACCTTTCCCGATCTTCCCGCCGGGACATACGCCATCGGGCTGCTCCACGACGAGAACGACAACGGCAAGATGGACACCAACTTCGTCGGCCTCCCCAAGGAAGGGTACGGCGCCTCGAACGACGCCAAGAGCACCTTCGGTCCACCCAAGTTCAAGGACGCCAAGGTGGAGCTCCCGCGCGGCGGGGTGCTCTCCCTCAAGATCAACGTCCGCTACCTGTTGTGAGTGCGCTCCCTTCCCTCCCCCGGTCAGGGCCCGCGGTCCCTCCCTACTGGCTCTCCACCTCGCGTTTCATGAAGATGGCCCCGTCCGCCACGATCTTTTCGCCCGGGGTCAAGCCCCGCAGGATTCGCACCTGGCCATCGATGTCGGCGCCCGCGCTCACCACGCGCTCGCGGAAGGTGTTGCCAGCCGTGGCGACGATGACCAGCGCCTTGTCTCCGTCGTTGAGGACCGCCTTCGAGGGCAGGTAGATGGCGTCGCGGGTGGCGCGGCTCTGCACGTCGATCTGCGCGAACATCTCGGGCTTGAGCCGCAGGTCCGGGTTCGGCACGATGCAGCGAACCTTGACCGTGTGGGTCCCCGGATCCACCACCTCGCTGACGTGGCCGACCACCCCCTTGAAGGTCTCGTCCGGGTAGGCCGGCACTCGGATGACCACCGGATCTCCTTGCTTGACCAGCGAGAGATCCTGCTCGTAGACGTCGCCCTGCACCCACAGCGTCTCGAGGTTGCTGACGGTCATGAGGGGGGTCGCCTGATCCGCGCGGACCTCCTGTCCGAGCAGCACGTTCCTCTCCACCACCGTCCCCGAGATCTGGGCCCGCAACCCGACGTAGACCGCCGGATCGGTCGCCGACACCCCCAGCGCCGAGAGCTGGGCCTTGACCCGTGCGTAGTCCGCCACGGCCTTGCGGTGATCGGCCTCGGCCTGCGCGACGTCCTTTGCGGCGATGGCCCCATCGGCCTGAAGCTTGCGGATGCGCTCGAGCGATTTCTCCGACAGGCTCAGATCCGAGAGCGTCTTCTGGGCGTCGGCCTGGATCTGCCCGACGCTGGGGGAGGACAGCTGGACCAGCGGCTCCCCGGCCCGCACCTTCTCCCCCACCTTGACGAGGACCTTGGCCGCTCGGCCGTCGATGGGCGAGGCCAGGCGCTGGGTCTGGTCCTCGTTGAAGGTCACGCGCCCGGGCAACGCCAGGCTCCCGGAGCTGCTCGACGCCGCCACGGTGACAATCTTGATGAAGTCGAGCGGGGCCATCCCGGCGTCGTACCGGATGGTGTCGCGGTTCTCGTGTTGCCCCGGGACCGACGGTGGGTCGCCGCCCCCCTTCGCATCACCGCCACAGCCGGTCGCGGTGGCCATCAGCGGCAGCAGCGGCAGCAGCGCCAGCACCAGCGGCAACCCGGGGAACCGCGGCACCCACGACCCGAGCCACGCCGAGCCGCCGCGCGCGCGCCGCAAAGGCCAGCGTCGCCAGCGCGACCGATGGTCAGCCGTAACCGTCTCGATCGATGCACATGTGCGGTTCAAGGGTCTAATCTCCTATCGCGTGGATCAAGTCCACCTTGGCCTGTCGGAAGTCGTAGAGCGCGGTCAGATACTGGGCACGGGTCTCGAGGTACGTTCGCTGCGCCTCGAGGAGCTCGAGCAACGAGGTGGCGCCCGACTTGTAAGAGCGCTCGGCCACCCGCAGCGCGGTCTCGGCCCGACCGAGCATTCCCCCTGGCGCGCCCGCCCCGGCGGTCGCCGCTGGGGCCGCTTCCCCCTCGAAGGCAAGGAGCAGCCTCTCCGAGCGCACGGTCCGCCGAACGGCGTCCGCCACGTCGTGCTCCACCCGGATGCGGACCCGCTCGGCGTCGTTCTCGGCCCGGCGCTGATCGAGCTCGGCCCGCCGCCGGTTGGCCTGGTTGCGATCGAAGACCGGGAGCGGCACGGACAGGCTGAGTCCGAGCGTGTTCGGGTTGTCACCCGAGACGGTGAAGCTGTCGTGCGTGTAGTTGAAGCCCACCGAGAGATCCGGGTAGGCCTCGCGCGTGGCCGCCACGAGCTGGGCGCTCGCCACGTCCCCGGCCGCCGCCGTGGCCCGCAGATCCGGCCGCCGCTCGAGCGCCCGCCGGGTCAGCGCCGCCAGGTCGTACGACGGGCGCGACGCCTCGTCCCGCGGATCGGCCGCCGGCAGGGGCGCGCCTGGCGCAAACCCCAGGATGGCCATCAGCCGGTTGCGCTCGAGGTCGGCCTGCATGTCGGCGTCGGTCACCTGGTTGTCGTACTTCAACCCCTCGAGCTCGATCTTGCGCAGCTCGGCCTCCGACATGTCCCCGGCCTGGAACCGGGCCCGCGAGATGCGCACGGTCTCCGCGTAGCGGGCGGCGACCTCGTGGGCGAGATCGCGCTCGGCCGCGGCCCGCAAGACGTCCGCGAAGGCCGACCGCACGCCGTGGACGATCTCCCGCAGGGCGTCCTCGACCACCAGCCGCCGGAGCGCGACCCCCCGGCTGGCGGCCCGCAGCCGTGCGCCGCGCTTCGACCACACGTCGATGATCTCCGACAGCCCCACGTTCTGAACGGGCTGGTCCCAGAAGCCGGGATTGAGCCCGGCCGGCGGCTGGGAGTTGCCGCGTCCGAGGACCAGGTTGCCGACGCTGTACTGCAAGGTCGGGTTCGGGTAGACCCGAGCCGCCACCACATCCAGCTCGGATGCCGCGATCTCCAGCTTGGCCGCGATGACGTCCCGGTTCCGCGCGAGCGCCAGCGCCACCGCCTGCTCCATGGTCAGAAGACCAGCCGCCTCGGCCGGAGCGGCGGGGACGTCGGCGGTGACGTCGTTGTCGAGCCCCGCCCCCGAGGCCGTGCCCGACAGCCACGCCAATGCCAGCCCGGCACCGAGGCACGCCCCCCGCAGACCGCCGCGGCGCCTCACGCCACCCTCCGCCGCGCGAGCTGTCGCCGACGAAACCCCGTGCCGAACCAGCGATCCGCCAGCTCGTAGAGCGTGGGCAACAGCAACATGGTCAGCAGGGTCGACGAGATGAGCCCCCCGATGATCACGATGGCGAAGGGGCGCTGGGTGTCGGATCCAATGGCGTGCGACATGGCCGCTGGCAACAGCCCCAGCGATGCCAGCAGGGCCGTCATCAGCACGGGCCGCAGGCGCTGCGAGACCGCCTGCACGATGGCGTCCTGACTGTCCGGGGTCTTCTCGGCGGCCTGCCGCACGTAGAGGATCAGCAGCACCCCATCCATCACCGCCACCCCGAACAGCGTGATGAAGCCGACCGCCGCCGAGACCGACAGCTCGGTGTGGGTGAAGTAGAGCGCGAACACCCCCCCCACCGTGGCGAACGGGACGTCCAGCAACACCACCAGCGCCGGCAACACCGCGCGGAACGTGAAGTAGAGCAGGCAGAAGATCACGATGATCGACACCGGCACGATGATCTCGAGGCGCTTCATGGCCCGGCGCTGATTCTCGAACTCGCCACCCCAGGTCAGGAAATACCCCTCGGGCAGGTGCACCTCGCGGCGCACCCGACTCTGGGCTTCGTCCACGAACGAGCCCATGTCCCGGCCGGCGATGTTGCACTTGATGGCCAGGAAGCGCCCGCCCTGTTCACGGTTGATCTGGGTGCGGCCGACGTCCACGTGCACGCTGGCGAGCGACGCGAGCGGGACGTGGGCCTGACCGTCGGTCCCCACCGGGATGTCGAGGCGCCCGACCGAATAGGCATCCCCCTCGGTCACCCCCGGCAGCTTGACCCGCACCCCGACCTTTCGCTCGCCCTCCCACATCTCGGTGGCCAGCTTGCCCGCCAGGGAGCTCTCGACCACGTCCTCCACGTCGCGCACCTGCATGCCGTAGCGGGCGATGGTGCGACGATTGATGTCGGCCACGATGTGCTGGGCGGTCCCCGCGCGGTAGATCTCCACGTCGCGCGAGCCGCGCGTCGAGTCGAGGATGCGGCGCACGTCCTCCAGCTTCTCGTGCATGAGCGCCAGATCCTCCCCGTAGATCTTGACCACGATCTGACCGCGGATGCCGGAGATGGACTCCTCCACGCGATCCTTGATGGGCTGGCTGAAGTTGTACTGGACCCCGGGCCGCCGCTCGAGCTCGGCCCGCATGGCCTCGACGATCTGCGCCTTCTCGCGGTGGGCGGCGCCGCGCGGCCACTCCGACTCGGGCTTCATCATCACGAAAGTCTCGGCCTGGTTGGGCGCCTCGTCGTCGGTGCCATCCTCGGGGTGTCCCTGCTCGGTGAGGACGTCCTTGACCTCCGGGAAGTTCAGCAAGGCGAGGCGGGTGTCGCGCAAGAGGTCCGCCCCGCGGTTGAGGGCCACCGCGCTCGGCATGGTCACCGTGATGTGGATGTCCCCCTCGTTCATCTCGGGCAAGAACTCGGTCCCGAGCTTGGGGAAGAGCCAGATGGCCACGCCCAGCACCACGAAGCCCGCCAGGCGGGTGGTGATGGGGTACTTGAGGGCCACCCGCAGGCCGGTGAGATAGCGGGCCCGCAGGAAGATCAGGAACCCCGGCTCGGTCTCCTTGACGTGGCGGTTCTTGAGCAAGACGGTGGTGAGGGCCGGCACGCAGAGCATCGTGAAGAACAGCGCCCCCAGGAGCGCGAAGGCGTAGGTGAGGGCCACCGGCCGGAAGATCCGCCCCTCGACCCGCTCGAGCGTGAAGATCGGCATCATGGCGGCCGCGATGATCGACATCGAGAAGAGGGTCGGCCGCACGACCTCCTTGGCGGCGCGCGCCACCACCTCGGGCACCCGGTCGGGGGGAGGTTGTTCCTCCGCCAGGTGGCGGTAGGCGTTCTCGACCATGATCACCGCGCCGTCGAGCAGGATGCCGAAGTCGATCGCCCCCATCGACAGGAGGTTGGCCGGCACGCCGGCGTAGTAGAGCCCCACGAACGCGGTCAGGAGCGCGAGCGGCATGGTCACCGCCACCGCCAGCGACCCGCTGATGGCCCGCAGGAACAGCCACAGCACCAGGGTCACGAGCAGCACGCCCTCGAGCATGTTGTGGCCCACCGTGAGCAGCGTGGTGTCCACCAGCCGCGTGCGATCGTAGAAGGGGACGATGCGCATGCCCTTCGGGAGCACGTCGCGGTTCACGCGGGCGATCACCGCGTGCACCTCGTTGAGGACGTCCTTGGGGTTCTCGCCCCGGCGCAGGAGGATGGTGCCCTCGACCGAGTCGATCTCCTCGCCGCGAGCCACCGCCCCACGCGGCGGGGTGAAGGCCTCGACCACCTTGGCGACGTTGCGGACCAGGATCGGGGTGCCGGCGTTCACCCGCACCACCGTGTCCTCGATGTCCTGGGCGGAGTGCAGGTAGCCGCGCGCGCGCACCACGAACTCCGACTCCCCGTGCGCCATGTACCCGCCCGAGGTCGACCCGTTCGACTGGTCGATGGCATCGATCAGGTCCTTGAGGGCGAGGCCGGTGTTGCGCAGCTTGGCCGGATCGGCGAGCACGTGGTACTCCTTGATGAACCCACCAAAGCTCACCACATCGGCCACACCGGGCGCGCGCATGAGGTGTCGCGCCACCACCCACTCCTGCCAGCTGCGCATCTCGCTCGGCGAGTGGTGGTCGCTCTCGAGGGTGTACTGATAGATCTGGCCGACGGGCGTATCGTTGGGTCCGAGCTGAGGCTCGACCCCGCCCGGCAGCTCGGCGTCCGGCAACCTCTCCGCCACCTGCTGGCGTGCCCAGTAGATGTCGACGCCGTCCTCGAAGGTCAGGATGACCTGGGACAACCCGAACGAGGTGATCGAGCGCTGGACCAGGACCCGGGGCGCTCCGGTCAAGGCGCGCTCGACGGGGATGGTGACCTTCTTCTCGACCTCCTCGGCGGCCTGCCCGGGGTACAGGGTGATGACCATCACCTGCACGTTGGTGACATCGGGGAAGGCTTCGATCTTCAGCTTGGTGAAGGTGTAGGCACCGAAGAGCGCGAAGCTGAAGCTGATGGCGAGCGCGAGTGCCCGCCTGTGCACGGCGAAGTCGATGAGCTTGTTGAGCATGTGATGGCGGCACGCCCAATTAGGACGAGGACGAGGTTGCCGCCAGGCGCGGTCACGCAAGAACAGTGCCCGTGGGATCCGGTTCGAATCGCGGGATCTTCCTCGCTCGACCGCGCGCTGGCACGAAAGAAACTTTCACCCGGGCCCCAAGAAAGTTTCGACCACATCAAGGCGCTTCGAGGCGGTGAGCCCACACCTCGTCTCGACCCGGTCGCTCCCGGTTTTCAGTGCCGGTGCCAGCCGCCGTTGTGCCAGGCCCAGTGGTTGCCGACACGTTCCCACCTGCCTGGATGCCAGCGCTCGTGTGGGCGTTCTGCCTCCCAGCGTCCGGGGACCCAGGCGTACCCGCCCCCACGCCAGTCGTAGAAGCCGGGGATCCAGATCATGCCGGGGCGCACCTCGACGATGGGCTCGGGCGGAGGCGGAGGGGGAGGTGCGACGGGCTGCGCCTCGAGGGCGAACCACCCGCCCGGGATGGACACGAAGAGCCCCCCTTGCAGCTCCCACCTCGGCGGCGTCCACACGTAGCCGGGGCGCTCGGGCTCGAGGCGGCCCGGAACCCAGACGTAGCGATCGCCCCGCCACTCGTGGTATCCGTGCGCCCACACGTAACCGGGACGACTCTGGGGACGCTCGGCCACCGGTGGCGGTGGCGCGAAGCGCGGCGCGGGGCCGCGCACCGGCGCCACGTTGACCATCGGCGCGGGGCGAGCCCCCGGCGGCGGCCCCACCCGGACGGGAACACCGCCGACGGGGCGACCATGCTCCTCGCGCCGCTCGACGCGCTCCTCGTGTCGCTCCTCGTTGCGGATCTCCTTGCGCTCCTTGTGCTCCTCGTGACGTTCCTGGCGCTCTCGCGGCGCCCCGGCGTGGTGCTCGTCGTGCTCGTGTGCCCAGACGGGCCGGCCCATGCCGAGCAGCAGCGTGGGAACGCCGAGCAACCCAGCCAGCGACCGTGTCCACGGGGTCGACCGCCGATGAACGCTGACGCGCTCGATCCTTTCTCGAGTCATTGGTTTTCTCTCCAGGGCGCGTGACGCGGTTTGAGGTTCGATGGTGTTCGAGATCTCTGACGTGTGCCGGTCCGGATGGACCGGGCCCGCACGTCCACGTGCGAGTCCGCTACCACGGCGCCGGGCGCGCGTCACGATCGAAAACCCGTTCTGTCGAGCGACGGCGAGCACTCTGTCGAGCGACGGCGAGCGACTCTGTCGAGCGACGGCGAGCGACTCTGTCGAGCGGCGGCGAGCGACTCTGTCGAGCGGCGGCGAGCACTCTGTCGAGCGACGGCGGGCGACTCTGCGGTAGGATGAAACGCCATGACCGTCTCGCCGACCGTGATCCGGCGCGTCTCCGCCAAGGCCGCCGTCACCTCCCCGGCCCCTGCCCACCCCATCGCCCTCGCCCTCTCCCTGCTGACCCTCGCAGGCACAGGGTGGCCAGTGCTCGGATGCACCCGGCAGAGCTCCGCGCCCCCGGCTCCAGGCGAGGCGTCCCGGCCCCTCACAGGGCCCGAGCCCCCGGGGCTGGTGATCTTCTACGGAGCCGACGAGCGTGGACACTATGCGCCAAGCGGGACCGATGCCAACGCCCGTGGAGGTCTGTCGCGCCGGGCGTCGCTCCTCGATGAGACGCGGGTCAGTGGCGTCGGCCTGCTGCTGGTGGACGCCGGCGACGCGGTGGCGACCATCGCCGACGCGCCGGAGCTCGACGTGGGCTCCGCGGCCGGGCTGGATCTCCGCGCGCGCACCGTCCTCACCGCCTTCAAGCGCATGGGCATCGACGCGATGGTGCCCGGTGAACGGGAGCTCGCGATGGGCGCGGACGCGCTGCGATCCCTGCTGGCCGACACCAAGGTGACGATGGTCGCGGCCAACCTCGGCGAGGCGTCACCGCCTTCGGGGCAAAAGCCGCTCTTCGAGGCCACGCGCCTGGTGGACGAAGGAGGCGGGCGGCAAGTGGGCATCTTCGGGGTGGTCGATCTGTCCCCCGCGGCGATCGAGCATCTGCGCCACGCAGGCTTCGCGTTCGGGGACGCGGTGTCCGCCGCACGCTCGGCCGCCGCCGACCTCCGGGCCCACGGGGCGAGCTTCCTGGTGGCGCTGATCCACGCCGACGGAGGGCCCGGCCGCGTGCGACAGATCCTGGCCGGCGCCGGGCTGGCGAGCGGCCCCACGGCGGTCGACGTGGTGGTGGTGGGTCACGACGACGGGCTCGCGGCCAACGGCGCCGCCGGGGCGGCCGCATCGTCGACGACCTCGACGACCTCGACCTCTCGACCCATCGAGCGCCCCGCCATCGTGCAGGCCGGTGCCCTTGGCAACACCGTGGGACGGATCGATTCCTTCTGGCCGCGGCCCGACGCCGGCGGCCTCGGCGGCGCGAGCGCTCGCCTCGAGGATCGCGTGGTCCCGATCACGTCCGAGCTGCCAGAACAGCTCGGGGTCGCGCTGATCGGGCGCATCCTGACCACCCACATCGTCGACAACGGGCACCTCGCCAACGAATCCGGCTTCCCCACCGCCGCCAACGCCAACAGCGAGGCCTTCGAGAACTGGGACTACGGGAGCAGCGCCGGATGCGCGTTCTGCCACCAGCATCAGGACGTGCAGTGGCGCGGCACGGACCACGCCCACGCCCTCGAGACCCTCAAGACCGGCGGCCACGATCGCCAACCCGAGTGTCTCGGCTGTCACCTCACGGGCTTCCTGGCCCCGGGCGGAACCCGCAACCTCAAGACCGCGTACACCTTCTTCGCCGACGTGGGATGCGAGGCCTGTCACGGCCCGAGCGTCACCCACATGCGCGCCCCGAACAGCCATCACGGAACCTCGCGCAAGGTGGCCGGCACGGTGTGCCTCGGCTGCCACACCCCGGACCAGAGCCGCGGCACCTTCGACCTCGGGGATGCCATGAAGCAGATCGTCGGCCCCGGTCATGGCGTCCCCGGCTCGAAGCCGACCGGATAGCCACCACCGACGCCGGTCCGATGCCCGCACCGGCGTCGTGAGATCTGCCCGCCGCCGGTGAGCGGCGGCTCACGGCGCCGTGGCGTTCGCGCGCGGGCCCGCGTCGAGCTCGATGTCCGCGATCACCGCCTGATGGTCCGACCCGGGCGTCCGGTCCACCGAGAAGCTCGTGAACCGCAGTCCGCGGACCACCCGGATCCGATCGATGCGCATCCACGGGTGCCTGGGCGCCGGGAAGGTGTACCCGAATCCGCGCCCGACCTCGTCGAAGCCGTCGGGGAAGCTTCCAAACCAGCGCGCGAGCAACCAGCTCAGGCCCGGCAGGTTGGTGTCGCCAGCCAGCACCACCGGCACCGTCGCGCGCGCCGCGTCCTCGGCGATGGCCTGCAACTGGGCCGAGCGCAGGACCACGTTGGCCTTCACCAGCTGCTCCGCCCGCGGATTGAACAGGCGTCCCCGGCGGAGCTCTCCCCGCAGGCCTTCGCCGCGCAGCTCGTCCAGCCCCTCGCGCGGGGAGATGGGGTGGACGCTGTAGATGCGCACCGGCCCGGCCGGCGTCTCGACCAGATAGCGCATGAAGCGTGGCGAGCGCGGCACGCCCCCCACCGGCAGCTTCGGTGGGGCCAGCGTCTCGAGGATCGGCCAGCGGCTGGCGATCACGAACTGCCCGGAGGCCTCGACATGAAACCCGGTCAGCCCCGCCTCGACCTCCGCGGGATCGATCCCGGCGGCCTCCTGCAGGAGCATCACGTCCGCGCTCGAGGCGCGCATCTGGCCGACGATGATGGGCAGCCCGCGCCGACCCGAGTCGACGTTGTAGCTGAAGATCCGCAGGTTTCGCCCGACGGCGCTCGGGCTGGCGTGTCCGCCGAGCCGCAGCCCCATGAGCGGCACCAGCAGCAGCCACAGCGACCCCAGCTGAACCGCCAGCAACCAGGGTCGCCGGGCGAGCAGCAGCGCCAGCACCACGAACGGGAGCGGCAGCGCGAACCCCAGCCGCGGCAGATAGAGCATCACCGCGATGGGCCACCAGCGCTCGCCGACGAAGCGCAGCGCGACGATCACCAGCACCAAGGCCACGGGATATCCGAGCCCGACCAGCGTCACGAGCCGCTGCCACCACGAGCGCCGTTCCTTCATCCCCCCCATCTAAGCACACGCCGTCCCCCCAAGAAGACGCCGGCTGACCTCGGACCTCGGCCCGATCGAAAGACGTCTCCGGGCCCTGGCCCCCGTCCTCCTCCTCGTCGCCGTCCTCGTCCTCGTTCCGCGCGTGGCGGGGCTCGATCACGTCCACGGGGGCGTCCCGTTCACGTGCACGGCCACGATCAGGGGTTCGACCACGCCCACGCCCACGGGCTTGTGGCCCGTAGCGGCTTACTCGACCGTGACGCTCTTGGCGAGGTTGCGCGGCTGATCCACGTCGTTGCCCTTGCCGACCGCCACCGCGTAGGCGAGGAGCTGCAGCGGCAACACCGTCAGGAACGGTTGCAGCAGAGGGGCGACCGCCGGGATTCGCAGCACGTCCTCGGCCTGGCGGGCGATGTCCACGTCGCTGTCGGTCGCCACCGCCAGCACGTGCCCGTTGCGGGCCCGTACCTCGGCCAGGTTCGACAGCACCTTCTCGTATCCCGGCCCGAGCGGCGCGATCACCACCACCGGAACGCCGTCATCGATGAGCGCGATCGGGCCGTGCTTCATCTCGCCGGCCGCATAGCCCTCGGCGTGGATGTAGGAGATCTCCTTGAGCTTGAGGGCTCCTTCGAGGGCGATGGGGTAGTTCGCCCCCCGCCCGAGGAAGAGAAAGTCGCGGACGGTCTTGTAGCGGGCCGCCAGCACCGGAAACGGGGCCCGGCTCTCGGCGCCCGGGGCCAGCGTCGCCAGGCAGTGGGTCATCTTCTCGGGCAGCGCCGCCAGATCCGAGGCGTACTGCCGCCCGGCATCCGCCGACAGCGTGCCACGCCGGCGCCCGAGGTGCAGGGCCACCAGCGACAGCGCCGCCAGCTGCGCGGTGAAGCACTTGGTGGACGCCACGCCGATCTCGGGCCCGGCGTGGGTGTAGAGGGTGCCGTCGCTGAGGCGCGGGATCGACGCGTCCACCACGTTGCAGATCGACAGCACCGTGGCGCCGCGGCTCTTGGCCTCCTTGACGGCGGCCAGGGTGTCCGCGGTCTCACCGCTCTGCGAGATCGCGATGGTCAGATCGCCCGGGCCCACCACCGGATCGCGGTAGCGAAACTCACTCGCCAGATCCACCTCGCAGGGGATGCGCGACATGGCCTCGATGAAGAACTTGCCGACCAGCGAGGCGTAGTGCGAGGTCCCGCAGGCCAGCAGCACCACCCGCTTGATGCTGGGGACGTCGACAGAGAACCCCTCCAGCACGGCGTCGCCCTCGTCGGGGAGGAGCCGTCCCCGGAGGGTGTCGGCGACCGCCCGCGGCTGCTCGAAGATCTCCTTGAGCATGAAGTGCGGGTAGCCATCCTTCTCGGCCTGGGCGGCGTTCCAGGTGATGGTGCGCGGCGCGCGGGTGATGGATCGCCCCCCGTGGTCGGCCAGCATGACCCGATCCGCGCGGACCTCGGCCACCTCCCCATCCTCGAGGTAGATCACCTCCCGGGTCTGGTCCAGCAAGGCCGGCACGTCCGACGCGATGAACATCTCACCCTTGCCGACGCCTATGACCATCGGCGAGGCGTTCTTGGCCACCACGATCTGGTCAGGCATGCGGTCGCACAGCACCACCAGGGCGTAGGTCCCCTCCACCCGCTTGAGCGACCGCTGGACCGCGACCATCAAGGTCTGCGCGCCGTCCAGAAGCGCCTGATCGATGAGGTGCGCGAAGATCTCCGTGTCGGTCTCGGAGCTGAACTTCCGGCCGATGGCCTCGAGCTCCTTGCGCAGGCGCACATGGTTCTCGATGATGCCGTTGTGCACGACCGTGACCCCGCCGGCGGTGTGCGGGTGGGCGTTCTCCTCGGATGGTCGACCGTGCGTCGCCCAGCGGGTGTGCCCGATGCCGATAGAGCCCTCGGGCGGCTCGGACTTGAGGGCGGCGGCCAGCGTCGCCAGCTTCCCGCGGCGGCGGACCACCCGGAGCCCATGCGGCCCGAGGACCGCCACACCCGCCGAGTCGTATCCGCGATACTCGAGCCGGGAGAGGCCGGAGATGAGGAAAGGCACCGCTGGCTTCGGACCCACGTACCCAACGATTCCGCACATGCCTCATTTTTAGCATGTCGCGACAGGCTCGCGCGAGTATGGAACGTATTTCAAACCACTAAATGTTGGCGTACAAGGTCGTCGTTCAGCTCCCCCATCGCACCTTCTGCCACCGTCCGCCCGCGATCCATGATGCAGAACGTGGTCGCGACCCGGCGGGCAAACGGCAACTTCTGTTCGACCAGCAAGATCGACAGACCCTCCTGATTGAGGCGGATGATGATGTCACCGATCTCGTGGACGATGTTGGGCTGGATGCCCTCGGTCGGCTCGTCGAGGATGAGCAGGCTCGGGCCCGAGGCCAGCGCCCGCCCGATCGCCAGCTGCTGCTGCTGTCCTCCCGACAGATCTCCACCACGCCGGTGCATCATCTTCTTCAGCACCGGGAACAGCTCGAAGACCCGGTCCGGGATGGGACCGCCCCCGCGCGCCGTGAGCCCGAGGCGCAGGTTCTCCTCGACGGTGAGCTGCCCGAAGATCTCGCGGCCCTGGGGCACGTAGCCGATCCCCGCCCGCGCGCGGGTGTCGGGACGCCCCCGCGCCAGGGTCCCATCTGCGAACGTCATCTCTCCGGACCTGGGGGAAAGCAACCCCATGATGACCTTCAGCAGGGTGGTCTTCCCGACCCCGTTGCGGCCCATCAGGCAGACGCAGGCGCCGGGCGGGACGTTGACCCCGGCATCCCAGAGGGTGTGGCTCTCTCCGTAGAACTGGTTGACACCACCCACCTCCAATCCAGCCTTGCCAGCCTTGCCAGCCTTGCCAGCCTTGCCAGCTTTCCCGGCCTCGCCGGCCTCGCCGTCCTTGCCGCCGTCCTCGGGGAGCGCGCTCGGCGGCGCGGGCTTGCTCGTTTCGCTCGGCTGGGTTGCCTCGGTCATCATGTGGCGCGTCCTCCCTGTCAGGTACCGAGGTAGACCTCGATCACCCGCGGATTCTTCTGGATCTCGTTCATCGGTCCTTCGGCCAGGACCCGTCCCTCGTGCAGCACCGTGACCTTGCGGGCGATGCTGCGCACGAACTCCATGTCGTGCTCCACCACCACCACCGTGCGCTGCCCGGCCAGGGTCCGCATGAGCTCCGCGGTGCGCTCCATCTCGGGCTGGGTCATCCCGGCCACCGGCTCGTCGATCAGCAGCACCTTCGGATCCATGGCCAACAGCATCCCGATCTCGAGCCACTGCTTGTGACCGTGGGCGAGGAGTCCGGCCGGCTGCGCGCGCAGGTCCTGCAGGCCGATGGTCTCCAGCACCTCGGCGATGCGGGCCCGCTCGGCCTTGGTGGTGCGCATGAAGAGCGACCGGAACACCCCGCGCGGCCCCTTGAGGGCGAGCTCGCAGTTCTCGTAGACCGTGTGATTGGGGAAGACCGTGGGCCGCTGGAATTTTCGGCCGATCCCGAGGGAGGCGATCTCGCATTCCGACAGGGTGGTCAGATCGTTGACCCGACTGTCGAGGTAGACCGCTCCCTTCTCCGGTCGGGTCTTGCCGGTGATGACGTCCATGAGGGTGGTCTTGCCGGCGCCATTCGGGCCGATGATGCAGCGGAGCTCTCCCTTGTCGAGGATCAGGGTCACGTCGTCGATGGCCTTGAACCCGTCGAAGGACACCGTGAGGTTCTCCACCCACAAGGCCACGTGCGGTCCCACCGACACGTCCTTCGGCGGCAGGGACAACGCCTCGGCCTCGGACGACACCGCGGAGGTGGTCACCACCGACGGCGGGTCACCCGCCGATGACGGCGGTGCGGCGAAGGCCGCCGCGCCCGCGGGCGTGGGCGCGGCGGCCTCGAGCGCGTCCGGCAGCGGCACGCTCCCGTTGGCCGAGCGCCCGTTGGTCATGCCGGGCCCGTTCACGACGGCCCCCCATGGCTCGCGCTCGCAGCCGCGGTCGCGCGCGACCGCAGCCGTGCCCGGACCAGCCCGACCAGCCCCACCACCCCGCGCGGCAAGAACAACGTCACGAGGACGAAGATGCTGCCGAGCACGTAGAGCCAGGCGGAGGGAAACGCCGCCGTCAACCAGCTCTTGGCACCGTTCAGCAGCAAGGCCCCGACCAGCGGACCGATGAGGGTCCCCCGGCCTCCCACCGCCACCCAGATGGCGAGCTCGATCGAGTTGGACGGCTGCATCTCGCTCGGGTTGATGATGCCCACCTGCGGAACGTACAGGGCTCCCGCCAGCGCGCAGAGCATCGCCGACAACGTCCACACGAAGAGCTTGTAGTGGGTGGACTCGTACCCGCAGAAGCGCACCTTGGATTCGGCGTCGCGCACCGCCGTCAGCACCCGCCCGAGCTTGCTGTTCACGACATAGCGGCAGAGCACGAAGGTTCCGGTCAAGGCCAGCGCGGTGAGGATGTACAAGAACAGCTTGGTCGAGGGGGCCTGCAGCGAGTAGCCGAGCAGGCGCTTGAAGTCGGTGAGCCCGTTGTTGCCTCCGAAGCCGGTGGCGTTCTGGAAGAACAGCAGCATCGCCGCATACGTCAGGGCCTGGGTCACGATGGACAGGTAGACACCCTTGATCCGGGAGCGAAAGGCGAACCACCCGAACACCAGGGCCAGCAGGCCCGGGACCAGCAAGGCCATGGCCAGCGCGAAGGGGAAGTGATCGAAGCCCCGCCAGTACCAGGGCAGCTCCTTCCAGTCGAGGAACACCATGAAGTCGGGCAGATTGCTGCGGTAGACCCCTTGTCCCTGGATGGACCGCATCAGGTACATGCCCATGCCATAGCCACCGAGGGCGAAGAACAGAGCGTGTCCGAGGCTGAGGATCCCGGTGTAGCCCCACACCAGATCCATGGCGATGGCCGCCATTCCGTAGCAGAGGAACTTTCCGAGCAGCGGGATGGCGTAGTCGGGAATCGCCAGCGGGAACGCCTTGGGCATGGTGTTCAGCACCGGCACCAGCACCGCCAGCACCAGCGCCGCGCCGAGGACGATGGCCCACCCCGCACGCCCATAGATGCGGGAGCGCAGCCCGGCCCCAGCCTTGGAGATGGGCAGAGGCTTGTTGACCAGCGTCGGACCCGATGCCCCGCCCTCGCCCAGAACGGAGCGAGGCGCAGGCGGCGCGTGGACCGGCGCAGCGGCCGGAGCTCCAGAGGCCGGAGGTGCCGACGGAGCCGGCGAAGGCGACGACGAAGGCGAAGGCGTGGAAGGAGGAGTGGACATGGTCGGGCTCAAGCCTCGCGTCCCTTGAGCGCGAACAGCCCCTGCGGACGGCGCTGGATGAAGAGGATCACGAAGACCAGCACCAAGATCTTGCCCAGCACGGCCCCGACGGTGGGCTCGAGCAGCTTGTTCAGGACCCCGAGGCCGAGTGCCGAGACCAGGGCCCCCGCCAGCCGCCCGACCCCGCCGAGCACGACCACCATGAAGGAATCGATGATGTAGGACTGTCCGAGCTCGGGGCCGACGTTCCCGAGCTGCGAGAGCGCCACGCCGCCGAGTCCAGCGATCCCCGAGCCGAGCCCGAACATGAAGGCGTCCAGCCGATCGGTGGGGATCCCCACGCAGGCGGCCATGCCCCGGTTCTGGGTCATGGCGCGCACGTTGAGGCCGATGCGGGTCTTGTACAGGAGCACCCAGACGGCGACCGCCACCATCACCACGAAGGTGATGACGCCGATCCGGTTGAACGGCAACACCAGGCCGTGCGCGATCTCCACACCGCCAGCCAGCCAGTCGGGATTGGCGACCGCCACGTTCTGGGCACCGAAGATCAGGCGCACGCTCTGGATCAGCAGGAGGCTGATGCCCCAGGTGGCGAGCAAGGTCTCGAGCGGACGGCCGTAGAGGTGCTTGATGATCAGGCGCTCCATCAGCACCCCGACGCCGAAGGTCACCAGGAAGGCCACCGGCACCGCCGCGAGCACGTAGTAGCGGAACAGGTTCGGGAGGTGTTGCTGGAAGAAGACCTGCACGGAATAGGTCGAGTAGGCGCCCAGCATGAGCATCTCCCCGTGCGCCATGTTGATGACGCCGAGCAGACCGAAGGTGATGGCGAGCCCGAGCGCCGCGAACAGCAGCACGCTGGCCAGCGACAGGCCATGCAACAAGCTCCCGAAGGTGGTGATCAAGCGTCGCCGGCTGAGGATGGCGTTCAGGGCCTCCTGGGCCTCGGCGCGCACCCGGGTGTCGGTCTCGGCGGCCTTGCCGTCGGCGCCGGTCGACACCAGACGCTGCAGCTCGGCGAGAAACCCGTCGTTTCCGGTGCGGTGAACGATCTTGACGGCCGAGAGTCGGGTCTCGGCGTTGGGGCTGCTCAGATCCATGCGGGCGACCGCCAGCGCCAGCTGCTCCTTGACGCCGTCGTCCTTCTCGCGGTCCAGGGCACGGTGCAGGAGCGCCGAGGCCTCCTCGTCGTTGTCCTTCGAGAGCTCCTCGGCCGCCGCCAGGCGGACGCCGATGTCCGGCGACGCGAGGTGCAGCTGCGCCAGGACCGGAGTGGCGTCGCGCCGGATGTCGTTGTTGACCTCGACCTCCCTGGCGGGGCGGGCCGAGGGACCGGCGACCGCGCCCGTGAGCGGGTCGACCAGATCGCGGGTCTTGCTGTTCCAGATCCAGGTGCGCTTGTCGGCGCCGGAGCGCAGCCGATCGTCCACCAGCGCCTCGAGGACCGGGATGGCGCGCGGATCCTCCAGCTGTCCGAGCTGCCGGATGCTGGCCACGATCACCTCGTCCGAGGGATCGGACAGACCCTGGATGGCCTGCTCCACCGTCACCGTTGCCGTCACCGTCCCCGTCGCGGCTGCAGCTCGGGCCGGCCCGCCGCCGACACGCACACCGGGACCGGCCAGGGTCGCGCAGATCCCCACCACCGCGGCCACCATCCAGTGGCTTCTCCAGGCCCAGCGCTGCCCCATCCAGCCCCTGGCCATCCACCCTCCGCGGCCACGAGCCCGGTCGCGATGAGATGCTCGACATGCTGCTCGTTTCATCGATACGCCTTTCTCACCGGGAACACAGCAAGACCTGAAAAGCAGGGAGACAGGAACACAGTTCCCCCTCCCGCACCATGGCGGAAGGGGGAGCGGAGATGCGGAGCGACCTACTTGAACTTGGGTTCCGTGCAGTTCCCGCACACGTAGGGGTAGGTCCAGTCGGCGACCTTCTTTGCGCTGTCCGGGATGTACGGGCTCCAGGCCTGGGCGCGGATGGGTCCGTCGGTCTTCCACACCACGTGGAACTGGCCGTCGGCCTTGACCTCGCCGATGAAGACCGGCTTGTGCAGGTGGTGGTTCTTGGCGTCCATCTCGATGGTGAAGCCGGACGGCGCCTTGAACTTCTGGTAGCCAATCGCCTGACGAACGGCGTCCACGCTGACCGAGTGGGCCTGCTCCGCGGCCTGCGCCCACATGTGGATGCCGATGTAGGTGGCCTCCATCGGATCGTTGGTGACCCGCTTGTCGCCGCCCGGCAGGTTGTTCTTCTTGACGTAGTCCATCCACTTGGCGATGAAGGCCTTGTTCTCGGGGTTGTCGATGGACATGAAGTAGTTCCAGGCCGCCAGGTGCCCGACCAGTGGCTTGGCGTCGATGCCCCTCAGCTCTTCTTCTCCGACCGAGAAGGCCACGACCGGGATGTCCGTGGCCTTCAGGCCCTGATTGGCGAGCTCCTTGTAGAACGGCACGTTGGAGTCACCGTTGATGGTGGAGACGACCGCCGTGCGCTTTCCGGCCGCGAACTTCTTCACGTCGGCCACGATGGTCTGGTAGTCGGAGTGCCCGAAGGGCGTGTACTTCTCCAGGATGTCGTCGTCCGCCACGCCCTTCGAGTGCAGGAAGTAGCGCAGGATCTTGTTGGTGGTCCGCGGGTAAACGTAGTCGGTCCCGAGCAAGACCCAGCGCTTGGCGGCCCCGCCCTTCTTGCTCATCAGGTACTCGACCGCCGGGATGGCCTGCTGGTTCGGCGCGGCACCGGTGTAGAACACGTTGAAGGAAGACTCCTCGCCCTCGTACTGCACGGGGTAAAAGAGCAGGCCGTTCAGCTCCTCGAACACCGGCAGGACCGACTTGCGGGACACCGAGGTCCAGCAGCCGAACACCACCGCCACCTTCTGGTTCTGGATCAGATCGCGGGCCTTCTCGGCGAAGAGCGGCCAGTTCGAGGCCGGATCCACCACCACCGGCTCGAGCTTGCGTCCGAGCACGCCGCCTGCGGCATTGATCTCCTCGATGGTCATGAGGGCCACGTCCTTGAGCGACGTCTCGCTGATGGCCATGGTCCCCGACAGCGAGTGCAAGATCCCGATCTTGATCGGACCCTTGTCGTCGGCCGGCGCCGGGGCCGGGGCCGCCGGAGCCGCGGCCGGCGCGGCCGGCTCCGCGGGCTTGGGAGGCTCTTCCTTGCTACAAGCTGCGAGCGCGAACGCACCGAACAATACCGAGCCTACCGCTGTGAGACGACGACGATTCATGTTCCCTCCAGGCAATTTTGAGATGGGGCTGTGGACGACGGACGAACGGAAGGACCGGGCATGGCGGTGCATCTGGATGCCGAATCCGAGGTGCGAAGTGCGAGGTGCGATTTGGAAGAAAGGAATGGCGTGCTCGGCTTGCCGCTCCGGGGACGCCGACGTGCTTCACGGACGAGGATCGGCGCGGCGGGATCGCGGGTCGCGGGTTGTTTCGTCGCTGGTGTGGTCGTGGCGGCGACGATAGCGATTCGCGGTTAACGTGAGATTTCGCTTTAGTAAGTTCGTCGTTAATTCGGCCCGCCGAGGGCATCCCGCCCTCAGGATTGCGATTTTCGGAATGCTCGCCAGCCGCCGAAGGCGCTGATGTCCCTGGCGCCCGGCGCCCCCACCGCGAACCCCTCGGCCAGGAAACCGGTGACCCGACTGCCATCCTCGAGCTCGATCTTGCCCACCCCGAGCGGCGGCGGGATCCGCGCCACGAACTCGCCGAACGCCGCCGCCGGCAGCGACCACACCTCGACCTCGATGGCGACTCCGTCGCCGGAGCCGTCCGCCGCCCGGATCAGCCCGGGCTTGGGTGGAACCGTGCCGGGCAGGGTGAACAGGCGATAGCGGGGCGCCGTGCGGGTTGCGACTTGCAAGACGCCCCCGGCCCCGGTCAACTCGGGATTGAGCGGCTCGCCCGAGAGGTGTGCGCCAACCACGGCGAGCGGAAGCCGCGACGCGCCCGCGGGCTGGGGCGCAATCCGGGCCGGTCCATGCGCCCCCGCTGCCGCGCTCGCGCGAGGAATGGGCCAGTCGGTCGCGCCGATCCGCGACGAGGTCGCACGGTGCAGCGCGGAGCCGATGGCCGCCAGGTCGCCGTCCGCGCCCCACGGGCCCATCAACGTCAACCCGGTCGGGATCCAATCCGCACGAAACCCGACGGGGACCGCCAGCGCCGCCAGGTCGAGCAGGTTCACGAAGGTCGTGTAGAGCCCGAGGGCGGAGTTGAGCCGGAGGGGCTCTCGCTCGACGTCGGCGATCTTCGGGTGGGTCGGCGCCGTTGGCAGCGCCAGGCAGTCCACCTCGGTCCAGACCCGATCGACCCGGCGTCGGGCCAGGCGCAGCGCCGCCTCCGCTGCGAACGCGGCCCGCGCCGTATGACGGCCGGCACCCTCGAGGATCGCGCGCAGGACCGGGAGCAGCGCCTCCGGCTGCCGGGCCAAGAGCGCGCCGGCCGCCTCGAGGCGCTCGGCCACGAAGGGACCCTCGTAGAGCATGGCGCCCACCTCGCGGAAGGGGGTGAAGTCGATCTCGACCGGGGTGCCGCCGAGCGCGACGAGACGAGCGAGGGCCTGGTCGTAGGCGCGCGCCGCCTCGGAGTCCCCCAGGAAGTCACGCGCGTCCGGCGCGAGCACGCCGAAGCGGAAGGGATCTGGCCGAGGGCGGAGTCCCGCCGCCGCGAAGCCGACGGACGGCCCGTCGGGCCGGGCGTAGGGATCCGTGGCGTCGAAGCCCTGCATGTGTCCAGCGACCCGCGCCGCATCCTCGCAGGTCCCCGCGAACACCGAGACACAATCGAGAGACCGACACGCGGGGACGAGCCCGGTGGTGCTGAGCACACCCTTGCTGGGCTTGAGCCCGACGACGTTGTTGTAGGCGGCCGGGACGCGCCCCGAGCCGGCCGTGTCGGTCCCGAGGGCGAAGCTGACCTGCCCGAGCGCCACCGCCACGGCCGAGCCCGAGCTCGAGCCACCGCTGATGTGCTCGGGTGAGAAGGGGTTCCGCGGGACGCCGAAGGGGGAACGCACCCCGACGAGCCCGGTCGCGAACTGGTCCATGTTGGTCTTGCCCATCACCACGGCTCCGGCGGCGACCAGGCGCTGCACCACCACCGCAGACACCGCGGGCGCGTAGGCAAACGCGGGGCAAGCCGCGGTGGTCGGGAAGCCGGCGACGTCGATGTTGTCCTTGACCCCGAAGGGAAGGCCGTAAAGAGGCAGCGGCTCGCCGGCGGCGCGGCGCGCCTCGAGCCTCTGGACGGCGGCCCGCAGGGCGTCGGGAGACACCACGGCGATCCAGATCCCGTCGGCGCCACGCGCCTGGATCCCCCCCCGGAGCGCCTCCAGCAGCGGCAAGGGATGCTCGGCGCCGGTCGCGTAGCGTCGAGACAAGCTCTCGATGTCCAGGGGATGCAAAACGTCAGTCAAGACCCACCTCGCGGGCACAATGCACGACCGTCGCGGCGTGCACAATTGGCATTCCGTGAATGCGGTCCGAAGTTACCAACTTCCGGATTCTCCGAAAGATGCGCGAAACGTGGTGGCTCCTATAAGCCAACCATGACCAAATCCTCCGCCCGCTCTCTTCAACGCTCCGCCTGCTGTTCGATTGTTCGTCCTGCCTGTGTTCGTTCTGCCTGTGTTCGTTCTGCCTGTGCTTCCACCTCTCTCACCTCTCTTCGTGGCCTGCTCGGCCTCGCCCTGGCGCTCGGCGCGTCCCTGGGCACCTTCGGGGCGCTCCGGACGGCGTCGGCCGCCGACCCCCTGACCGTCGGCTTCATCTACGTGGGCCCCAAGACCGACTACGGCTACAACCAGTCTCACGCCCAGGGCGCCGCGGTCATCGCCAAGCTCCCGGGCGTCAAGATCCGGGAGGAGGAGATGGTCCCGGAGACCGTGGCGGTCCAGAAGACCATGGAGAGCATGATCAACCTCGATGGCGCGAAGCTCCTCTTTCCGACCTCCTTCGGGTACTTCGATCCGCACATCCTCAAGATGGCCAACAAGTACAAGGACGTGACGTTCTTGCACTGCGGGGGCCTTTATACCGAGGGCAAGCACCCGTCCAATGTTGGCAGCTACTTCGGCTACATCGACGAGGCCGAGTACGTCGCCGGGATCGTGGCCGGCCTCACCACCAAGAGCAGCAAGCTCGGGTTCATCGCCGCCAAGCCCATCCCCCAGGTCCTGCGCAACATCAACTCGTTCACGCTCGGCGCCCGCTCGGTGAATCCCAAGGCCACCACCAACGTGATCTTCACCGGCGACTGGTCCATGCCGGTCAAGGAAGCCGAGGCCGCCAACAGCCTGATCGATCAGGGTGTCGACGTCCTCACGTCACACGTCGATTCGCCGAAGACCATCGTCGAGCTGGCCGAGCGCCGCGGCGTCTTCGTCACGGGATACCATGCCAACCAGTCGACCCTGGCGCCGAAGGGCTACCTCACCGGCGCCGAGTGGAACTGGGGCAAGGTGTACACCGACTACGTCAAGTGGATCCAGGAAAAGAAGCCATACCCGCACCTCCTGCGCGGCGGCCTCAAGGAGGGCTTCGTCAAGATGTCGCCCTACGGCAAGGCGGTCTCGGCCGAGGCCAAGAAGAAGGCCGATGCGGCCAAGGCCAAGTTCATGGCGGGGACGATGGTGGTCTACAAGGGTCAGCTCAAGGACAACACCGGCAAGGTCGTGATCCCCGAGGGGACCGAGCACAAGCAGACGGATCTCGCCCTCGAGAGCATGGATTACCTGGTCGAGGGCGTGGTCGGTAAGACCCATTGAGCAGCCGGGCGGTCATCGACATGGGGGCTTCGGCGACATCGGCGGCTTCATCGACCTCGCCCCCGGGGCCGGGGCGGGCGAGGCCGCCCAGCATGCCCTTCGCGGAGAGGGCCGCCCGGGCCTTCCACGCGGTCCGCGCCCCCCTGGCCGCCTTCGCGGCCACGCTCCTGCTGTTCGGGGTGTTCATGGCCCTCATCGGGCGCAACCCGCTCGCCATCTACGCCCAGATGCTGCGCGGCTCGTTCGGGACCTGGTTCTCTTGCCAGAACACGCTGCAGCGGGCGGCGCCCCTCATGCTCACCGCCCTCGCCACCGCCATCCCGGGGCGGCTCGGGCTGGTGGTCCTCGGCGGCGAGGGTGCCTTCGTGCTCGGTGGGCTGGCGGCCGCGGTGGCCGCCAACCTGGCCCGGTCGCATGGCCCGTGGGGGATGGCCACGGCGATGCTGTGCGCCGGGGTGGCCGTCGGGGGCATCTGGATCGCGCTCGCGGGCGCGCTCCGGGCCTACCGAGGGGTCAACGAGACCATCGCCACCCTCCTCATGAACTACGTGGCCATCGCGCTCCTCAACCACTTTGTCGAGGGGCCCCTGCGCGATCCGGCCAGCCTGAACAAGCCGTCGACCCTGCCCATCGGGGACGACAACATGATCGGCAGCATCCCGGGCTTCGACGTGCACTGGGGGCTGGCCTGGGGGCTCGGCGCCTGCCTGTGCGCCTGGTTCCTGATGAACCGCACGCTCTTCGGGTTCTCCGCGCGGGTGGTGGGCGGGAACGTGCGCGCGGCGCTGCTGAATGGTCTGCCGGTCGCGCGCCTGATCGTGATCGCCACCTTCCTCGCGGGGGCGTGCGCGGGCCTGGCGGGCGCCATCGAGGTCGCCGCCATCCAGGGGACCGCCAACGCCTCGCTGGTGGCGGGATACGGCTACACGGGCGTGCTGGTGGCGTTCATCGCGCGCCAGAACCCGCTGGCGGTGATCCCGGTCTCGATCATCATCGGTGGCATCGCCGCCTCGGGTGGCCTCTTGCAGCGCGGGTTCAACCTCCCCGATGCGACCGTCAACGTCCTGCAGGGCATCCTGTTCATCTCGATCCTGGTGTCCGAGACCCTGCGCGGCAGCGTCTTCGGGGCGCGGAAGAAACGCCCCAAGGACAGCCCGACCTCGGTGACGCCGTCCAAGACCACGCCGTCATCCCCGCCGCCCTCGCCATCGCCGTCGTCCCCCTCGCCCAGCTCCACGGCGGTGGCGGCGTGAGCGCGGCGTCCGGGGTCGGGCTGGCGGTGCTGGGCGGCTCGATCCGCGTGAGCACGCCGTTCCTCTTCGTGAGCCTCGGCGAGTGCATCACCGAGAAGAGCGGGCGCGTGAACCTCGGCCTCGAGGGCACGCTGGTGATGGGCGCCATGAGCGGCTATGGCATCGCGTACCTCACGCACTCGCCCTGGCTCGGCATCATCGCCGCGGGGATGGTGGGTGCGGTGCTGGGCGCGCTGCATGCGGTCCTGTGCGCGCGCCCGCGGGTCAACGACGTGGCGGTGGGGATTGCCCTCATGCTGTTCGGGATCGGGCTGGCCTTCTTCATCGGCAAGCCCCTGATCGACGTGACCACCCCACACCTGCCGGCGTTGTCGCTCGGCTGGTGGAGTGAATCGGAGGCCCTGCGCTCGGCCCTGCAGGTCAACGCCCTCTTCGTCCTCGGCCTGGTGATGACCGCTGTCATCTCCCTCATGTTCCGCCGCACGCGCTGGGGCCTGGTCCTGCGCACGGTCGGCGAGAGCGCCGACGCGGCCCGCGCCATGGGCTACGACGTGAACCGGGTGCGGCTCCTGGCCACGGTGGCGGGCGGGTTCTTCGCGGGCGTCGGGGGCTCGTTCCTGTCGCTCTACTATCCGGGGGGCTGGAGCGAGGGCCTGTCGAGCGGGCAGGGGTTGATGGCAGTCGCCCTGGTGATCTTCGCGCGCTGGAGCCCCTTCCGCTGCCTGTTCGCGTCGCTGCTGTTCGGAGCGGCCAGCGCCCTCGGGCCGGCGTTGCAATCGGTGGGGGTGACCTCGGGCTACTATCTGTTCAACGCCGCCCCCTATGTCCTGACCTTGATCATCATCGTTTCGACCAGCTCGAACGCCCGGGCCCTCATGGGCCAGCCGGCCGAGCTGCGCGTCGGTCGGTAAACCAAGGAGAGAACCCGCATGTCGTCCACCGCATCACCCGCCGCCGGTCGAACCGTCGCCGCCAACCCATACGCCTGGCCCTGGAACGGCGATCTCCGCCCGCAGAACACCGCGCTCATCGTGATCGACATGCAGACCGACTTCTGCGGCGAGGGTGGCTACATCGATCTGCTGGGATACGACATCTCGCTCACCCGGGCCTGCATCGGCCCGATCCGGAACTTGCTCGACCACATGCGCCGCAGCGGGTACCACATCCTGCACACCCGCGAGGGACACCGGCCGGATCTGGCGGATCTGCCGGCCAACAAGCGCTGGCGCTCGCGCCAGACGCCGGGGAACCTCGGGGTGGGCATCGGTGACAAGGGTCCCCGCGGGCGGATCCTGGTGCGCGGCGAGCCCGGCTGGGAGATCATCCCGGAGCTCGCGCCCCGCCCCGGGGAGACCATCATCGACAAGCCCGGCAAGGGCTCGTTCTGCGCGACCGACCTCGATCTGATCCTGCGCCAGCGCGGCATCGCCAACCTGATCTTGACCGGCATCACCACCGACGTGTGCGTGCACACCACCATGCGCGAGGCCAACGATCGCGGCTACGAGTGTCTGCTGGTCGAGGATTGCTGCGCGGCCACCGACCTCGGGAACCACACCGCCGCGGTCAAGATGGTGACCATGCAGAACGGGGTCTTCGGCGCCACCGCGCGCTCGGCCAGCCTGATCGAGGTCCTGGGGTCGTGAGCATCGAGGGCATCGTCAACGACATCTCGGCGGCCCTGTCCATGCCGGTCGGGGCGCCGCTCGGCGCGGAGCCAGTCCTCGAGGCCGTGGGGGTCACCAAGATCTTCTCGGGGAACACGGTGCTCGACAACGTGTCCCTCAAGCTGACCGCCGGCACGGTGCACGCGCTGCTCGGCGAGAACGGCGCCGGGAAGAGCACCCTCGTCAAGTGCATCATGGGCTACTACCACGCCGACGGTGGACGGGTCCTGGTGCGGGGCGAGGAGGCCCGGGTCAAGAACCCGCGCGACGCCGCGGCGCTCGGGATCGGGATGGTGTACCAGCACTTCACGCTGGTCGACAACATGACGGTGGCGGAGAACCTGGTCCTGGCGCGCCGTCAACATCCGTTCTTGTTCGACTGGCGCGGCGAGCGTGACGACATCCGGCGGTTCATGTCCACCATGCCGTTCCGGCTGGATCCGGACCAGCCGGTGCGCACGTTGGGGGCGGGCGAGAAGCAGAAGCTCGAGATCTTGAAGCAGCTGTACCTCAAGAGCGCGATCGTGATCCTGGACGAGCCCACCTCGGTGCTGACGCCTGACGAGGCCGACGAGGTGCTGGGGCTCCTGCGCGACACCACCCGGACCGGGCAGCTCACGATCCTGATGATCAGCCACAAGTTCCGGGAGATCACCAAGTTCGCCGACGAGGTCACCATCCTGCGGCGGGGGCGCCTGGTCGGGCAGGGACGGGTCTCCGAGATGTCGACCGACGAGATGGCACGGCTGATGGTGGGCGACATGCCGGCCCGCGGCGATCTCGCGCGGCCGGCCTGCACCCCGGGGGGGCGCATCCTCGACGTGCGGGCCTTGCACGCCGACGATGATCTCGGCGCCCCCGCGATCCGCAACCTCTCGTTCGGGGTGCACGCCGGAGAGATCGTGGGCATCGCGGGCGTGTCCGGGAACGGGCAAGAGGAGCTGGTCGAGGTGCTGGCCGGGCAGCGTCCACATCGGACGGGCGAGGTGCACGTCGGGGGCGGGCTGTTCCGCGCCAGGCGCGCCGAGATGCGGGACCGCAAGGTGCGGTGTCTGCCGGACGAGCCGCTGCGCAACGCGTGTGTGGCCAACATGTCGGTGGCCGAGAACATCGGCTTCCGGCGGTTCGATCAGCACCCCTTCGCGCGCGCCTCCACCCTCATCAACCGGCGGGCCCTGCGCAAGCACGGCGAGCAGATGATCGCGGCCTACGGGATTCGCACCCCTGGGCCCGACGCGCCCATCGGGTCGCTCTCGGGCGGCAACGTGCAGCGCGCGGTCCTGGCCCGCGAGCTGCACGACGACGTGGCCCTGCTCATCACCTCGAACCCCTGCTTCGGGCTCGACTTCGCGGCGGTGGCGGAGATCCGCACGCGGATCCTCGAAGCGCGGAACCGAGGAACCGCGGTCTTGCTGATCAGCGCCGATCTGGACGAGATCTTCGCGCTGGCCGACCGGATCCTGGTGATCAGCGATGGCGCCATCGTCCACGAGACCCCGACCGGCGATGCCGATATTCGGATCATCGGTCGCCACATGGCCGGGCACGCGTAAGCTACGCGCCCGATGCCCAACCGAGCGCCCGAGCCCACCCCCACCCCAACCTCCGAACCCTCTTCAAGTCCATCCTCCGAATCTCCCAGCGTCAGCGCCACCGCCCTCCGCACCAGCCTGGCCCTGCCCGAGCTGCTGGCGCAGGCCCAGAGGTCGGACTTCGCCTGGACCCGCCTGCGCGTCGACGTCGAGGAGCACCGCCTGTACGGCGATGGAGCGGCGGGGGGACCGGTCGCATCGGTGTTGCGGTACGCGCCGGGAGCGCGGGTGCCTTATCATCGACACGAGGGATATGAGCACGTCTACGTCCTCTCGGGATCGCAACGGGATCGGCGCGGCACCTACCGCACCGGCACCCTGGTCATCAATCCACCCGGCACCAGCCACGAGGTCTTCAGCGACGACGGATGCATCGTCCTGCTCATCTGGGAGCGTCCCGTGGTCTTCGTCGAGCCATGAGCCGGAGGGGGGATGGCGGGCCGAGCTGTCGCTGACGTTCACGGCGGTGGCGCCGGCAGCCACCCAGGCGGTGGGGACGACGACGGCCGACGCCGCGTCACCCGTCACGTACCTGAGCGGGCGCCGCCACCGCGGTCCGCTGGTGGTTCAGCGGGCGTTCCATCCCGAGGGCCGGGGGGTCCCGCACGTCTACGTGCTGCACCCCCCGGGCGGGATCGTGGGCGGCGACCGGTTGCACCTCGAGGTCGACCTGCAGCCGGGCGCGCAGGCGCTGCTCACCACCCCGGCCGCCACCAAGGTCTATCGGACCGCGGGTGCGCGCTCTCTCCAGCACCAGACGTTCCGCGTGGGGGCGGGCGCGGGGCTGGAGTGGTTGCCGAGCGAGACCATCCTGCATGACGGTGCCGCCATCGACCTGCGCACGGCGGTGCACCTCACGGAGGATGCCCGCTTCATCGGGGTCGAGATGCTGTGCTTCGGTCTCCCGGCGCGCCGGGCGGACGCGGCCAGCGGCGCGGGAGGCTTTGAGCAGGGGCGGTGTCGCCAGCAGCTCGACCTGTGGCGCGGCGGACGCCCCCTGCTCCTCGAGCGGGGCCGTTACGATGGGGCGGCGGCGGTCCATCGCGCGGCGTGGGGGCTCGCCGAGGCGCCGATCGTGGCGATGCTGGTGGCGACCCCGGCGCCGATCGACGCCGAGCTGCTCGGGCGTCTGCGCCCCGCCGATGGTGGGGACGCCGGTCGCGCGGGCGAAGGCCGCCGAGCGGAACGAATGGGCGTGACCCGCCTCGCGGATACCGATACGCTGGTGGCCCGGTACGTCGGGTCGAGCCCGGAGCGCGCGCGGGCCTTCCTGCACGGGATCTGGGCCCAGCTGCGCCCGGTGGTGATGCGGCGTCCCCCGGTCTTTCCTCGCATCTGGGCCACGTGAAGATGGGGTCCTCGGGCCTCGGGCTTTCAAACCTCGGACTTCGGACATCAGCAATCGGACATCGGACATCGGACCAAACCCATGGAACTCACGCCTCGAGAGAAAGACAAGCTCCTCATCTTCACGGCCGCCCTGCTCGCCGAGCGGCGCAAGGCGCGCGGCCTCAAGCTGAACTATCCCGAGGCGGTGGCCTACATCTCGGCCGCGATCCTCGAGGGCGCGCGCGAGGGCCGCACCGTGGCGGACCTGATGTCGGCCGGCGCCACCTGGCTTGGCGCCGACGACGTGATGGATGGCGTGGCGGAGCTCATCACCGAGGTTCAGGTGGAGGCGACCTTCCCCGACGGGACCAAGCTGGTCACCGTTCATCAGCCGATCCCCGTCACGTCGCCGCTCGGAATCGGCGCGGTGGAGACGGCGCCTGGAACCATCGCGCTCAACGCGAACCGCACCACCGTCCGGCTGGAGGTCGCCAACACCGGAGACCGTCCGATCCAGGTCGGGTCGCACTACCACTTCTTCGAGACCAACCCGGCCCTGCGGTTCGATCGGGCGCAGGCCCGCGGCTTTCGCCTCGACATCCCGGCCGGGACCGCCGTGCGCTTCGAGCCGGGACAGACCCGGACCGTCGACCTGGTGGCGCTCGGCGGAGCTCGGGTGGTGCAGGGTTTTCGCGGTGAGATCATGGGCCCGCTCGACGTCCCCCCGACGGCGTCAGGCACGGGCGGAGGGCGCCCATGAAGATCATCGACCGGCGTGCGTACGCCGAGATGTTCGGACCGACCGTCGGGGACCGGGTGCGGCTCGGCGACACCGACCTGCGCATCGAGATCACGCGCGACCACACCGTCTACGGCGAGGAGGTGAAGTTCGGCGGCGGCAAGGTCATCCGCGACGGTATGGGCCAGAGCCAGCGGGCCGGCGCCGACGTCCCCGACACGGTGATCACCAACGCGGTCATCCTCGATGCCGTCACCGGCATCATCAAGGCCGACATCGGCATCTCGCGCGGGCGCATCAGCGGGATCGGCAAGGCCGGCAACCCCGACATTCAGCCCGGCGTGAACATCGTCATCGGTCCGGGCACCGAGATCGTGGCCGGGGAGGGCTGCATCGCCACGGCCGGCGGGATCGACACGCACATCCACTTCATCTCGCCCCAGCAGTGCGAGGACGCCCTGATGTCGGGCGTGACCACCATGATCGGCGGCGGCACCGGCCCGGCCGCCGGCACCAGCGCCACCACCTGCACGCCGGGGGTGTGGAACCTCGCGCGCATGTTGCAGGCCGCGGAGGGCATCCCCATGAACCTCGGGTTCCTGGGCAAGGGCAACGCCAGCCGTCCCGAGGGCCTGGTGGAGCAGATCGAGGCGGGCGCCATCGGCCTCAAGCTGCACGAGGACTGGGGCACCACACCGGCGGCCATCGACTGCTGCCTCGCCGTGGCCGAGGCCCATGACGTGCAGGTGGCCATCCACACCGACACCTTGAACGAATCCGGCTTCGTGGACGACACCCTCGCGGCCTTCAAGGGCCGGGCGATCCACACCTACCACACGGAGGGCGCGGGCGGCGGGCACGCCCCCGACATCATCAAGGCCTGCGGGGTGGCGAACGTCTTGCCGTCCTCGACCAACCCCACCCGTCCGTACACGGTCAACACGGTCGACGAGCACCTCGACATGCTGATGGTCTGTCACCACCTCGACCCGTCGATCGCCGAGGACGTGGCGTTCGCCGAGTCGCGCATCCGGCGCGAGACCATCGCGGCCGAGGACATCCTGCACGATCTCGGCGCCATGAGCATGATGTCGAGCGACTCGCAGGCCATGGGGCGGGTCGGCGAGGTCATCACGCGCACCTGGCAGACGGCCCACAAGATGAAGCAGCAGCGCGGACACCTCCCGCCCGGCACGGCGGCCCCGGGCGGCGCGGGCATTCGGGCGCCGGTGTCCGCGGCAGACGGGCTGGCCGACAACTTTCGCGCCTTGCGCTACGTGGCCAAGTACACCATCAACCCCGCCATCACCCACGGCATCGCGCACGAGGTCGGATCCCTCGAGGTCGGCAAGCTGGCGGACATCGTGCTGTGGCGGCCGGCCTTCTTCGCCACCAAGCCGGCGGTGATCATCAAGGGCGGGCTGATCGCCGCCGCCCCCATGGGCGATCCCAACGCCTCCATCCCCACGCCGCAGCCGGTGCACTACCGCATGATGTTCGGCGCGCTCGGCGGGGCGCTCGGCGCCACCAACCTCACGTTCCTCTCGAAGGCAGCCTGGCAGTCGGGGGTGGGGGAGCGCCTGGGGCTCCGGCGGCAGCTGGTCGCGGTCAAGAACACCCGGCAGGTGCGCAAGGGGGATCTGCTCTACAACGATGCCTTGCCGCACATCGAGGTGGATGCGCAGACCTACGAGGTGCGCGCGGATGGGCGGCTGCTGGTGTGCGAGCCTGCCTCGGTGCTGCCGCTGGCCCAGAAGTTCTTCCTCTTCTGATGACGAAGCCGACGATGCTCTCCCTCACCGAGGTCTTGCGCGCGGGCGCGGGCGACGTGCCCGCGACCGCCCTGCTGGAGGTGGTCATCCCCTACGAGGACCGACGGCGCAGTCGGATGCGGCTGCAGCTCTCGGATGGGCGCGAGGGCGCGCTCTTGCTTCCGCGGGGCACGGTCCTCCGCGCGGGGGACTTGCTGACCGACGCCGAGGGAACGGTGGCGGTGCGCGTTCGCGCGGCGGACGAGACGTTGTCGGTGGCGACCACCGAGGATCCGCTCTTGCTGGCGCGCGCAGCCTACCACCTCGGCAACCGACACGTCCCGCTGCAGGTCGAGGCCGGGCGGCTGTCGTTCCAGCACGACCACGTCCTCGACGGCCTGGTGCGCGCCCTCGGCCTTCAGGTCACCACCCTGCACGCCCCCTTCGAGCCCGAGGCCGGCGGCTACCGCCACGCCGGCACCCACCCCGATCACGCGCACGCCCACGCCCACGCCCACGGGGTCGAACTCGAACACGGAGTCGAACACGCACACGCACACGAACACGAGCCCTCCCCTCCCTCCCAGAGGGCCCGCCGTTGATCGCTGCCTTGCCCCCCCTGCCCTCGCCTCCCGCCCCCGCCTCCCCGCCGGAGGACCGCCTGCCTCTCCTGCGCCTGCTCCAGCTCGCGAGCCCCGCCCTCCCCGTCGGCGCGTTTGCCTATTCCCAGGGCCTCGAGGCGGCCGTACACGCCGGTCTGGTGCACGACGAGCCAAGCGCCACGGCCTGGATCCTCGGGCTCCTGCGCGAGACCTTGGCCTATCAGGAGCTGCCGATCTTCGCGCGCGTCCACCGGGCCGCCCAGGCCGGACAGCCGGAGGTGGTCCGACGGTGGAACGACCTGCTCTTCGCCATGCGCGCCTCGGCCGAGTTGCAGATGGAGGACCGCCACCTCGGCCTCGCGATGGCGCGCATCCTCCACACGCTCGGCATCCCATCCCCGTTCCTCCCGTCGACGCCCCACTGGCCCCCGACCTTCACCGCCCTCTTCGCGCTGGCGAGCGCGCACCGGCCGGGCGCCGCCGATCTGGTGAGCGCCATGTTCGCCTTCGCCTTCGCCTGGACGGAGGCCCAGGCCAGCGCCGCCGTCCGCCTGGTGCCGCTCGGCCAGAGTGCCGGAGTCCGTCTGCTCGCGCTGGCGGGCCCCGTGATCGCCACGGCGGTGGACCTCGCGCTCGAGCTCGACGACGACGCGCTGGGGGCGTCGGCCCCGACCCAGGCGATCCTGTCGGCCGCCCACGAGACCCAGTATTCGCGCCTGTTCCGTTCCTGAGGACCTTTTCGCTCTCGCAGCCGAGGTGACCCATGCATCCGTCCAACCCATCTCCGCCTCCTCCCCCGCCACCCGCGTCCTCCGCGTCGCCGCCCGCCACGCCTCGCCCGCGAGCGCGCCCATCCTCTCCGCTGCGCGTGGGCGTGGCCGGTCCGGTCGGCTCCGGAAAGACCGCGCTCATGGACGCCCTGTGCAAGGCCCTGCGTGACGAGTTCGACATCGCCGCCGTCACCAACGACATCTACACCAAGGAGGACGCCCAGTTCCTGATCCGCAGCGGGGCATTGCCCGAGGAGCGCATCGTGGGCGTCGAGACCGGCGGGTGTCCCCACACCGCGATCCGCGAGGATGCGTCGATCAACCTCGAGGCCATCGATGCCCTCGACCGGAAGTTCCCCAACCTCGACGTGATCCTGGTCGAGAGCGGCGGCGACAACCTGGCGGCCACCTTCAGCCCCGAGCTCGCCGATCTCACGCTCTACGTGATCGACGTGGCCGGCGGCGACAAGATCCCGCGCAAGGGGGGACCGGGCATCACCAGATCCGATCTCCTCATCATCAACAAGACCGATCTCGCGCCCCACGTGGGCGCCTCGCTCGAGGTCATGGACCGCGACGCCCGCAAGATGCGCGGGGACCGGCCTTTCGTCTTCACCAGCATCCGCAACGGTGAGGGGATCGGCCCGGTCGTCGACTTCGTGATCCGCCAAGGCCTGCTGCGCGCCCCGAGCTGAGCCCCGGCTTTCGCCCCGCGTTGCCCTGGCGGCCCCAGCCTTCCAAGCTCAACCCGGTCCACCCACCACCACCAGCGCGTAAAGAACAAGGAGCGCCGTCGGGACGATCACGATGAGCCGGTGGCGGTTTGAACCGCGAAACAAGATCACCAGGCAAGCGACCAAGGCTGCGATGCCGGTCAGCCCCTGAAGGACGAGATAGACGATCGTCGCCACCTTTCGATGGAACATGAACCTGCCAACCGAGGTGTGCTCGAGCGCCAGAGCGCCCAACAAGAAGGCCAACCAGGTCCCGAACAAGACGAGGGCGCTCTTCAACCGCGCGGCTGGTGTCCGACCTAGAGCGAGCATTCCTGGTCCGATCACCGTGGCGCGCCGTAGAGGCGGTATAGCTCCCCCTGGAGCGTTTGTAGAAACTGGCTGACTTCGTGCTGCGGGACGTCCGTGGCGATGACGGGGCAATTGCTGTACGAGCTCCACTCCGCCCCCGGCATGGATGACCGCTTCACAAAACGAGACGCAGTTGTGAGGCAAGATTCCCCAGGTCCAATCTTCGGACAAGATCGACTCGAGATAGAGCTCCGCGCTCCTTGGGTCCGGCAGCATCAGCGTTCGCCGGAGAAACTCATGCTTGTGGTTTTCGGGGAGGTATCTCTGATACTGAGACGCATTCATGTAGTGGGGATAGCCGTACACATCCGTCACGTGGAAATAGAACCCTCCTCTGGACGGGGTGTACAGAATCAAATGTCCGCAGACATTGGGGCCAGACCCAGAAACGGCGACGATGGCAATCTCCGACAGATCCACCTGGAGCCCGCAGGCATCCAGAGTCTCGCCTTCATATGACATCTTCAGATCCTCTGGTCAGTGGAGAAGAACCAAAGAACAAGTTCACGCGACGCGATTCAAACTCGAGGAGCAAAGGATGTCGAGCCTGCTCGACGGAGAGTCAGCGGCTGATTTCGGCCGAATCGGGCGCGATGCTGGGAAGGGTTTCGACGAGAGGGTCCTCGGGAGCGGCCGCGACGACCTCGCCCCGCGGCAGCGGGGCACGACGACCCACGCTCCCCCGCGATCTCGAGGACCCTTGGGCCAACGGTCTGTCGTGCCTGGAACCTTCGTTCATCTCCCGCTGTTCAGGGCCAGGGAGAGGGGCCCCACTTCATTTCAGCCAGAAAGGCGCGGGGCTCGCGTTTCATTCGTGAGGATGGGCCGCCATGTCCCACGGGCCTCGCCCGGCCCGGATGACGTGGGCAATCCGGGGCAAGTGTGAAATAGTCGGCGGATGCTCGACCCTGGCTTGACATTGGCCGTCATCGGCTCCGGAACCATGGGGGAGGCCATCATCCGCGGGCTGCTCGCCTCCGGGAAGTTGAGGCCCACCCAGATCATCGCCACCGACCGTCGTTCCGAGGTGCTGGCGGCGCTCCACGCCAAGCATGGCGTCGCCACCACCACGCACAACCCCGAGGCGGTCCGCGCGGCCAGCGTGGTGCTGCTGGCGGTCAAGCCGCACGAGGTCTCCGCCGTGGTCGACACCGCCGAGATGCGCCGCCTGCTCGAGGGCAAGCTGGTGATCAGCATCGCCGCGGGCGTGCGCCTCGCGCAGCTCGCCGGCTGGCTGCCTGGCTCCGGGGTCATCCGCGCCATGCCGAACACGCCGTGTCTCATCGGCGAGGGCATGACCGTGCTCGCCCGCGGCGCCGGCGTGACCGACGGGCAGGTCAAGGTCGCGACCGAGATCTTCTGCGCGGTCGGCCGTTGCCTCGAGCTCGAGGACAAGCTGATGGACGCGGTGACCAGCCTCAACGGCAGCGGCCCGGCCTTCGCCTACGTGTTCCTCGAGGCCATGTGCGACGGGGCGGTGCGGATGGGCCTGCGGCGCGACGCCGCCATGGAGATCGCCGCCCAGATGTTCCAGGGCGCGGCCCGCATGGTCCTGCAGACCGGGCAACACCCGGCGGCCCTCAAGGATCAGGTCACCACCCCCGCCGGCTGCACCATCGCGGGTCTGCTGACCATGGAGGACGGCCGTATCCGCTCGGTCATCGCCCGCGCGGTCGAGGAGGCCGCCAACGTCGCGAGCCGCCTCGGCCAGGGCTGACCCAGCGGTCAGTCGGTTCGGCGGAGCGCCTCACATCTTCGCTCGTGCGACTCCGGATCAGGGGATGGACCTCGTCCCCATCGCCGGCGGGGCCAGTCAAGTTCGCGCGTCGCCCGGACCCATGCCTCGCGGAATCGTGTCATACCTGGGTTCCACCGCAACCCTACCCGGAGCCTCTTGTCTTGGACCTTCATGCCTTCCTGACGACCGAGGGGCTCATCAGCCTGGTGAGCCTGGCCGCGCTCGAGATCGTGCTCGGCATCGACAACATCGTGTTCATCGCGATCGTCTCGGATCGCATCGAGGCCGGGCGCCGCCCCTTGCTGCGGCGGCTCGGCGTGGGTCTGGCCCTCGGGCTGCGGCTAGGGCTGCTGTTCACCCTGTCGTGGATGATGGGGCTGACGCGGCCGGTCCTCTCGCTCCTTGGCCAGGGCTTCACCGGGCGGGACCTGGTGCTGCTGGCCGGGGGGCTCTTCTTGATGGCGAAATCCTCGCACGAGCTGTTCCTCAGCACGGAGATCGAGCCCACGGCACCCGCCGGGAAGCCCGGCCCCGCGCGGTTCGGCGCGGAGGCAAGGGAAAAGGCCGGGGGCGCCCGCTTCGGCCTCCTCTTGACCCAGATCCTGCTCCTCGACGTGGTGTTCTCCCTCGACTCGGTGATCACCGCGGTGGGGATGGCCCGGCAGATCTCGATCATGGCGGCGGCCATGGTCCTGGCCGTGGCGATCATGCTGCTCGCCGCCAACGTGGTCAGCGAGTTCATCACCCGCCACCCCAGCATGAAGGTGCTCGCCCTGTCGTTCCTGCTCATGATCGGGGTCCTGCTCCTGGCCGACGCCTTCGGCAAGCACATCGACAAGGGCTACGTGTACTTCGCGATGGCCTATGCGCTCGGGGTCGAGCTCATCAACCTGCGTCGACGCAAGGCCCGCGACGCGGCCGCGGGCGAAATTGCCGCCGGAAAGACTTCACAGCGCTAGTCGATGGCGGCATCATCCGCGCCATGCGACCAATCAACCGCTGCCTCGACCGCCGCCGCCGCCACGGTTCCGCCCACCTCCGTGTCGCGCGCGCCGCCGTTGCCTGCGCCGCGCTCGCGATTCTGACCCGGGGGGGAGCCGCCCGGCTGGCCCTCGCCGATGAGGTGACCACGTCCGGCCGTTCGGCCTCGCCGCTCGATGCCGTGGCGCCGGCCGCCAGCGCATTCGGGGCCGCCGGCCAGTGGGTCTACAGCCTCTCGGATCCTGGCGAGTTCCCCTTCTTCGTGCTGAAGACCGGCAGCAACCCGTGGCACGTGCTGGTGCAACCATCCGCCGACACCTTCATCGTGCCCAACGTCTCGGTGGGCGGCCTCTTGAAGTTCGAACGGAACAACGGCACGACCGACGTCGGGGTCGGGCTGCGGGCCGGCTACGATCTGCACTTCACCAGCCTGGTGTCGTTGTGGATCCGCGGCGGCCTCTATTATCACCACTATTCGCCGAACAACGGGCCGTCGGGTTCGGAGACCCACCTCGACATCAAGCTGCCGGCGCTGTTCCACCTGGTGCCACACTTCTTCCTCGGGGTCGGCCCCACCATCAGCCTGCCCCTGCAGGGCGGGGGCGACAGCACCTTCGGCCTCGGCGCGATCGTGGGCGGCTACCTGTGAGGAGCCGCTGGAACGGCCGGGAGAGCCGCGCGCAGGCGCACGTCGAGGCGTGAGCCGCGCGCCTCGACGTCGGCGTTGCGCACGGCGAGCGACAGGGCCTTGCGCGTGCCCACCAGCACCACCAGCCTCCGGGCCCGGGTGACCGCGGTGTAGAGCAGGTTGCGCTGGAGCATGACGAAGTGCTGGGTGTGGATGGGGATCACCACCGCTGGATACTCCGAGCCCTGGGACTTGTGGATGGTGGCGGCGTAGGCGAGCTGGAGCTCGTCGAGCTCGCCCTGTCCGTAGGTCACCTCGCGGTCGTCGAAGCGGACGACGAGAACGTTCCCGAGCGCGCTGCTCGCCTCATCGCCTCCGTCCTCCTCGGAGCTGCGGCCTCCCTCTGCGGCGGCGGCGGCGCCGTCGGCCTCGGCGGCGGCCACCGCCGGCGCCCCGCCGGTCACGGCGTGGACCTGGCCGATGTCCCCGTTGAAGACGTCCTTCTCGTAGTCGTTGCGCACCTGCATGACCTTGTCGCCCACCCGAAAGCTGCGGCCGCCCCGCGCCAACCCGGGCGCCTCGGAGGTCAGGGCCGTCTGGATCAGCTGATTCAGGTTGGCGGCCCCGAGCTCTCCTCTGTGCATGGGCGTCAGGACTTGCACGTCTTGCACCGCCAGGCCGTACCTCCGCGGGAGTCGGGTCACCACGAGGTCGCGGATCAGCTCGGCGGCCCGCACAGGATCGGCCTCCTCCATGAAGAAGAAGTCGCGGCGGTCGACCCGGTTGGGCACGCCCTCCGCGGGCGCCGCTCCGAGCTCGGGCCCGAGGCCCTGGTGGATGCGGTGGGCATTCACGACGATCAGGCTCTCCCCCGCCTGGCGAAAGATCTCGGTCAGCCGCACCGTCGGAACCACCCCCGACTCGATCACGTCGCGCAGCACCGTCCCTGGCCCCACCGACGGCAGCTGATCCACGTCCCCGACCAGGATCAGGCGCGTCCCGGTCGCCAGGGCCGCCAGCAGGTCGGCGCCGAGTCGAACGTCCAGCATCGACGCCTCGTCGACCACCAGGGCGTCCACCTCGAGCGGGCGGTCTCCCCGCCGCCCGAAGGCCCCCTCCGCCGGCCGCCACTCGAGCAGCCGGTGCAGGGTCAGCGCCGGCTGGCCGGTGGCCTCGGACAGCCGCTTGGCGGCGCGCCCGGTGGGGGCCGCCAGCGCGACCCGCAGGCCCTTCTTGCCGAGGATCGCGACGATCCCGCGGACGATGGTGGTCTTGCCGACCCCCGGCCCCCCGGTGACCACCAGCAGATTCTCGCGCAGGGCCTGGCGGACCGCCTCCGCCTGTTGCGGAGCGAGCGCGATGCCCGCCTGCTTCTCGTACCAGGCGACCGCGCGCTCGACGTCGATCGACAGCGGCGCCCCGGCCCCCCCCCCCCCCGCCGCCCCGGCCCCCGCCGTCCTGGCCCCCGCCGCCGCCCCGGCCTGCACATCTCCGCCCTTCCGCAGCCGCGCCAGCCCGGCGGCCAGCGCCGCCTCGGCCTGATACAGCGCGGTCACGTAGATGGCTTCACCCTCGTCCATGGCGGTGATCTCGGGGCGCGCCTCGATCACGAGCTCGCCCGAGCGGCCCAGGCGCCCGATGGCCGCCTCCGCCAGCGGCTCGTCGACCTCGAGCAGGGCCGCCGCCTTGCGACAGAGGCGCGCCCGCGGGACGAACACGTCGCCCGCGGTGGACGCCTCCTCGAGCACGTGCCGCACCCCAGCCTCCACGCGCACGTCGGACTCGCGGGCGATGCCGAGCGCGCTCGCCAGCTTGTCCGCCGACAGGAACCCGATGCCCCACACGTCGAACGCCAGGCGGTAGGGGTTCTCGCGCACGAGCGCGATGGCGGCCCCCCGGTAGCGCTTGTAGATGCGGGCGGCGAAGGCAGGAGAGACCCCGTAGCCCTGCAGGAAGACCATCACCTTGCGCACCTCGCGCTGAGCGGTCCAGGCCTCGCGGATGGATCGGGCGCGGGAGGGACCGATCCCGGGGACCTCGATGATGCGCGCCGGCTCGCGATCCAGGATCTCGAGGGTCTGGATCCCGAACCGGGTCACGATGCGGGTGGCGAACTCGGGGCCGATCCCCTTGATGAGCCCCGAGCCGAGGTAGCGGCGGATCCCCTCCATCGTCGCGGGCGCGACCTCCGTGCAGCCCGACACCTTGAACTGCGGCCCGAAGCGCGGGTTGTGCTCGCGGCGCCCGGTCACCCGGACCCGGGCCCCGACGGGAATCCCTGTCAGGGCGCCGACCACGGTCATTGGCTCGCGGTCTCCGTCCACGGCCAGCCGGGCCACCACGAAGGCCCCGTCCCCTCCGGTGAAGGCGATGCGCTCGATGGTCCCTTCGATACTCTCCTCGCGGGGCGGACTCTCCTCCCGGGGCGCCGCCCGCCCCCCGGCGGTGGCCTGCGTGCGCGGATCCCCCGCGGCGGCCTCGGAGCCGGGGCGCCCGCGCATGCGTTCGAAGAGATCCATGTCGATCGACTTTACCCCCGCCGGCGTCTGGCCGCCGCCCTCCGCGCGCGGACCGGTCAGGCCTCGTCGGCCTCGCCGGTGCGCTGCTCCTCGAGGCGCCGGTAGATGGTGCGGGTGGCGATCCCCAGCAACTGCGCGCACAGGCGCTTGTCACCCCCGGTGTGCGCCAGGGTCGCGTGGATCACCCGCCGCTCGATCTCCTCGAGCGGGGTCCCCACGGCGAAGGTCAACGACCGCCCCTCGCCGGCGGCGCTGCTGCCGGTGCGGGCGTCCGGCGGCAGGTCGTCGAGCTCGATGACCGTCCCGCGCGAGAGCACCACCGAGCGCTCGACCGCGTTCTCCAGCTCCCGGACGTTGCCCGGCCAGTCGTAGCGCGCCATGGCCTCGACGGCGGCGCGTGAAAACCCCGTCAGCCGGCGCCCGTTGCGATCGGAGTAGAGCTGCAAGAAATGCTCGGCCAGGAGCGGGATGTCGTCCCGCCGATCGCGCAAGGGCGGAATCGGAACCGCGATGACGTTCAGCCGATAGTAGAGATCCTCCCGGAAGCGGCCCTCGCGCACCGCCGCCCGCAGGTCCTGGTTGGTGGCCGCCACCAGGCGCAGGTCCACCTTGACCGTGCGTCCCCCGAGGCGCTCGATCTCTCCCTCCTGCAACACGCGCAGGAGCTTCACCTGCACGTGGGTCGGGATCTCGCCGATCTCGTCGAGGAAGAGCGTGCCGCCGTCCGCCTGGGGGAACCTCCCCTCGTGGCGGTGCACCGCCCCCGTGAACGCCCCCTTCTCGTAGCCGAAGAGCTCCGCCTCGAGGATGCTCTCGGGCAAGGCGGCGCAGTTGACCGGCACGAACGGACCGCGCGCGCGATCCGAGTAGTCGTGGATGGCCCGGGCCAGGAGCTCCTTGCCGGTGCCGGACTCGCCGAGCAGGAGCACCGTGGCCACCGACTTGGCGGCCTGGGTGACGATGTCCATCGTGCGGCGCCACGGGAGCGATTGCCCCACCAGCGAGCGCTTCTTCTGCGCGGCCAGCTGCGCCTTGAGCGAGCGGTTCTCCTGGACCAGCGAGCGCTTCTCCAGCGCCTTGCCCACCACCCGCAGCAGGTGCGCGCGCTTGAGGGGCTTGGTGACGAAGTCGTACGCGCCCTGCTTCATGGCCTCGACGGCGTTCTCCACCGTCCCGTAGGCCGTCATCAGCACCGTCTCGGTCTCGGGCGAGAGGCTGCGGCTCGCCTTCAGCAGATCCAGCCCCGACATCTCGGGCATCATCAGGTCCGCGAGCAACACCGACACCGGCTCACGTCGGATGATCTCCAGCGCCTGTGCCCCGCCGTGGGCCGTGAGCACCCGCAGGTGCTCCCGCTCGAAGATCTTCTGCAACGAATCGACGATCCCGGGCTCGTCGTCCACGACCAGCAGCGTCTGTTGAACCCCTTCGGGCCCGGGCCGCGGGATGGCGTCGGTCAACGTCATCCGAGAACTCTACGCCAGATTGGCAGCCTCACAACCAAGGACGCCACTTTGACAGGAATTCAATGTGACGTGCCAAGTTGGCAACAACCTGCCAACCTGCCTGGAGGTAGGCCCCGTGCTCCGCGGGCCCCCCGGGTCAGACCAGGCCGTCGAGCGGGCCGGTCGTGAGATCCGGCGTGGGCTGGGTCCCGAAGGTGTTCACGCTGACGCCGAAGGCCTGTGCGATCGAGACCAGCAGGTGGTTGTTGGTCATGGCCGTGAAGACCGGATCCCCGGGGGCGCACCACAGGTTGCTCTGCGGGCAGTCCGGCTTGAGCTGGAGGCGCCGACCCATCCGGAACTTCCCGTTCGCGCCGCCCGCCAGCACCGTGGGCACGTTACGCGTGCTGTGGCGCGCCGGGTTGCCCATGTCGCTCGAGGTGTAGATGAGCGTGCTGCCGAGGATGCCCATCGCATCCAGCTTCTGCATCATCAGCGCCACCTTGCCGTAGGCGTAGCGATTGAACTTGGCCAGGTTGACCCAGGTGGTCGGATCTCCGTTACCGACCGGGTTCCCGTCGCTGCCGGCGGCCGACCCGTTGTACACGTGGGCCACCCCACCGTGGTTGTCCGCCGGCAACCCCAGCGGATTGCCCATGTACGACAGGTCCGCCATGTACAGAGTGGCGAAGCGGGTGACGTCGCAGGCGAAGGCCTGGGCGATGAGCCCGATGAAGGCGTTGGTGATGGCGTCGAAGTAGGGCTCGCCGCCGTTGTAGGCCTTGATCTTGGGGAAGGTGGAGGCGTCGGGCTTGACCGGTGAAGAGCAGTTGGCGGCGGCCAGACCGCTGCCCCCCATGGCCGAGATGCCCGAGATCTGCTTCTCCAGATCGGAGAGCGATTGCAGGTGCTGATCCAGCTTCTGCTGCTCGAGCGCCGCCAGCCGTGGGCGCAGCCGACCGATGTCGCCCTTGATGAAGTCGAGGATGCTCTGGCCGAGCGCGCGCTGCTTGGTGGCGGCCGCCTGCCCAGCGGCATCTCCCCCCGGCACCACCAGGTTGCCGAAGAGGGTGGTGAAGGCCTGGCTCGGATCGATGATCTTGGGCAGCGCCACCCCGCCCGGCCCGTACGAGAGGACCGACCCGGACTTGGTGTCGTCGTTGCCGACCCCGAGCGCGATGCTGGTGATGGGGGTGGCGGACCCCAGGCCCTTCTCGACCGCCAGGAACTGGTCGAGCGACGAGTTCTGCGGCTTGCCCGCCGAGCTGTCGATGCGGCTGCCGGTCAGGATGGTCCCGGCGGTGTCGTGGCCGTTGGCGTTGGAGAGCAGATCGATCCCCTCGAGGATCAGCACCTGGCTCTTGTAGCTCTTGCCGTAGGTGGCGGCGTCGTCGAAGGGCTGGAGCGAGGAGTTGGTGAAGTTGAGGTTGAAGCTGGTCTCGGTGTCGCCCGGCTGCATGGTCCACAGCTCTTCGGCGATGCCGTGCGGGTGGTACATGCCGAGGAACCGCAGCGGCAGGGTATCCCCGGCCGAGTGCGCGAACCCATCCTCGAGCAGCTTGAAGAACGGCAAGGAGGCGAAGCCGGCCCCGACGCCGCGGATGAACATCCGGCGATTGGCGGAGAGCTTCATCACTCGGCCCTCCGCTGCACGAAGTTCGGGCTCTTGACGTAGGCCACCAGGGTCTCGACGAAACTGTTCTGCTTGTCGGCTTGCAACATTCCCCACCTGTTCACGAAGTCCTGCTCGCTGCCCATCACCGAGTCGTCGCTGCGGGCCGCGAAGGACCGGAACATCTGGTGCGCCATGCAGGTGCGGACAGCCCCGCTGGTGGACAGCGCCAGGGCCAGCGCGTTGCTGTCGGCGTAGCTGCCGGCGTAGTCGGGCCCAGCCGGGATGGTGGTCGACGCGTCGGTGGGTTGGTTGTTCTCCATGGGCTTGCCCCCCACGATCGGCCGCGGGGCGCCCATCCCGTCGAAGGCCTCGAAGGCGAAGCCGAAGGCATCGATGCTGGTGTGGCAGGTGGCGCACTTGGGATCGGTGGCGTGGATGGCGTAGCGCTGGCGGGTGGTCTTGGTCGGATCGGGCACCGGCGGCGTGACCACGATGTTCAAGGTCAGCGGCGAGATCACCGGGAGGCAGGCCACCCGCTTCATCACCGCCACGCCGCGCAGGACCGGGGCCGACTCGCTGGCGTGGGCGAAGACCGACAGGAAGGCCGCCTGATTGAGGATCCCGCGTCGTCCCACCGAGGTCAGCGAGGTGTGCCCGGTGCCGGCCGAGGTCACGCCGTAGAGGCTGGCCAGGGGAGCGTCGGCGATGGTCCAATCTGCCCCTAGCAATTCGCTCAAGGTCCCGGTCGAGCGGTTCACCACCTCGTCGACGAAGCTCAGGCTCTCGGAGACGATCGAGTTGTGGACCCCGGTGAAGCCCGGGTAGACCGTGGTGTCCTTGGCGATCTGGTTGATCTGGTCGATCCCCAGCCACTCGCGGATCACCCGCACGAGGCCGCTCTTGCCGGCCTGGCTGCCGAGCAGCCGGCGCACCTGCTGCTCGCGGGTGTCGGCGTTCATCAGGCCGCTGCCGCTTCCCGACAGCGCGTCGTCGGGCGGCGCCGAGGTGACCAGGAAGGACAGGGTGCTGGCCACCTCCTGCGGCGTCAAGGTCACGACGCCCGCGGCCGGCGCGCCGCCGGCGGCGCCGATCTCGGTGCTGTAGAGAAAGCCGGCCGACTGCAGCACCGCCCGCACGATCGCGTCGATCCCGTCGGCGTAGGCCCCCCCGCTCACTCCGGCGGCGTAGACCGTCTGCAGCGCGGTGACCTCGTCGGCGGAGAGCGCCCGGCGGTAGGCCTTGGCGCCGAAGGACTGAATGAAGGTGGCCGCGCAGGCCGGGCCGCCCCCGGTCGGGTTGGAACAGGGAGACAGCGCCGCGAGCTTGCCGTTGGTCCGCGCCTCGGTGACGAGGGCAATGGCGGTGTCGCTGAGCAACTTGGCGAGCACCGGATCGACCCGCTGGGCGTCGTTGACGGTGAAGTTGCTCTGGCGCGCATCAAGGGGAAACGAGGTGGCCGCCGGCGTCTGCGTGGTGCCGAGCAAGGCCTGCACGGAGGCGTCGTACTCGGCGTTGGTCAATCGCCGGATCCGCGCCGGCAAGAGCGGGCTGCTCGAGGCCACCGCGCCGGCGCTGCCCGACGAGCTCGAGCCGGCGCCGCCGGAGGTCGACCCTCCCGATTGCCCGACCGCCCCACCAGAGGCTGCCCCAGGCGAGGTCCCTCCGCTGCTCGGTGAAGCACCAGGGGTTCCGTTCGACGGGAGCGATGAGGGGCCGACCGAGCCTGTACAACCTGCGAGCAGCGCCACCGCTGTCGCGCCGAAGAAAACGTTCAATTTGACCATTGGGGGGGATTTCTAATTATGCGAGCAAACGCCAACCTGCAACGACGTTTTACCGTCGAGGAACGCACTTAAAGACCTCGTACGAACCATTGCGCTCGTGACATCGGGCAGACCCCCTACCCCGCTCGTCCGGACCAGGGCTCCAGGCCAGAGACACAGTGTCCCAAGGCCTGATTTACGGTCCATCCGCGTGATCGCGGTCAGGTCGGAGGCGCGCTTGCGCGGCGCGGCAGCCAGACGCGAAAGGTCGTCCCACGGCCTGGCAGGCTCTCGGCGGCGATCTTACCGCCGTGGCGCTCGACGATCCCGTGGACGATCGACAGCCCGAGGCCAGAGCCCTCGCCCACGTCCTTGGTGGTGAAGAACGGATCGAAGATCCGCGTCAGGATCTCGGGCGCCATCCCGGGGCCGTCGTCGGCGACCGTGAGCACGACCCGCTCGGGATCCCCGCCGGCGGTGATGGTGATGGTCCCCCCGCCCGGGCGATCGCCGATGGCCTGGGCCGCGTTGGTCACCAGGTTCATCAGCACCTGATCGATCTGCCCGGCGAAGCCCTCGATCCGCAGCTCGGGATCGACGTGCTTCTCCACCCGCACGCCCTTCAGTCGATGGCGGAGCAGATCGAGGGTGTCGTCCACGCTCCGGCCGAGGTTGACCTCGCGCTTCTGCTCGTCGTCGCCGCGCGAATAGTTGTGCAGCGCCTGGACGATGGCCTTGGTGCGGGTCGCGCCGCGCTGGATCACCCCCAGCATCTCCTCGGCCTCGGCGCCGAGCCGGCGCAACTCGGGCTCCGCGGCCGGGCCGGAGGCGTCGCGCAGCCCGCCGAGCAGTTCCTCGAGCGGGCCGATGGTGTTGATCACGGCGTTGACCGGGTTGTTGATCTCGTGGGCGATGCCGGCGACCAGGCGCCCCATCGAGGCCAGCTTTTCGCTGCGCACCAGGTCGTCCTGCGCGCGCCGCAGCTTCTCCATCGCGTCCCGCAGCTCGGTGTTGCGCTGCTCGAGGACCTCGGTGCGGCGCCGGACCTCCCGCTCGAGATCGATGTTGAGCGACTCGGTCGAGCGCAGCTTGTCGCGCAGGGCCCGCCGCATCTCCTCGAACGCGAAGGTCAGCCGTCCGATCTCGTCGGCCTCTCCGGCCGGCGGCACCGGCCGGGCCAGCTCCCCACGCGCCATCTCGTCGGTGCGCTCCTCGAGGGCCCGGATCGGGCTGACGATGTCGCGCACGATGAGCATGACCAGGCCGGACGAGAGCCCCAGCACCAGGATCAGCGAGGCCACCAGGGTCGGGGTGTGACGCGCGGGCGCCAGCGCGAAGAGCACCACCAGGCCGGAGGTCACCACCGTCACCGTGACCACGAAGCCGACCAGCTTGATGCGCAGCCCGGCGGCGGCCCGGATCTCGGCGACCGACAGGCGATGGCGGGCCCCGAGCTGACCGAGCAAGGGACGAAGAACATCCCGGAGCAGGAGCATCTCGTAGAGCCCCATGGCGAGCACGATCAGCGCCACGGCGGCCAGCAGGCGGATGGCGGTGCCGGTGTCGAACCCGACCCAGCGCCGACCGACCGAGATCACCGCCAGCGCCGCCAGGGTGGTCCACAGCGCCTGGTAGGCGGCCAGGCGGTAGGGCATGGACTGGGCGGCGCGGAAGGCATCGGTGGCCCGGGGATCGTCGCGCGCCGCCCCGCGCGGGGGCGGGTTGCGCACCGCCACGTCGAGGTAGCGCTCGATGGGCAGCGTGCGCCGGTAGAGCGAGCGCCCCCAGAAGAGCAGCCCAGGCAGGAGCGCCGGGGCGCTGAGCGACAGCATCAGCGCCGCGTGGCGTGACGACAGCTCGGTGAAGACCGCGGTCAAGGCCGCGATCACCGCGTGGGTGATCCCCAGGATCACGAAGGCGATGCGCCCGAGGCGCCTCCGATACGTGAGGGCGAAGACCCGCAGCGGATCGACGTTGGGCAGGATGGCGCGCCGGACCGGCTCGAGCTTCTTTTGCCACCACAGGCTGCGGATCGCGCCGGCGGTGCCCGAGTACAGCAGGGTCATCACCACGACGCCGGTGGCCGACACGGCGTCGAAGACGTTGGCCCGCATGCACCGCAGGGCCAGCAGCGCCGCCGCGATCGACCAGGCGGCGGTGCGCAGGCGCCCAGCCTCGACCGGGATCCGGCGCAGCCCGCGCTGGATGCTCTCGGTGAGCGCGGGGGCGATGCTCTCCTGACGCCGCTTCATGGCCATCGCCTCGAGGAGCGGGCGCATGGCCAGCGTCGAGCCGACCAGCGACAGCAGCCACAGGCCGAGGGGCCAGGGCCAGAACCACCCGAGGCCAGCGCGGGCGTCGAGACTCCCGCGCAGCAGCACCACCACCGGACCTGCCACCAGCACCAGTTCGAGTGCCGTCAAGCACAGCTCGACCGCGAGCAGCCCGCGCGCCAGGCTCGGCACGTCCGGGACCTGCGGGTGCGGGTGCACAGGGAGGCGGCCGGTGGCCGAGACGGTGGTCGGCGACCCAGCGCCGTCCACGCGGGGCCCGAGGGAAGCTTCCTTGTTCATGGGTTTCGACGCCCGGGTCGTGATGGGCGAGGTGGGAACGAGTGTACCCCGAGCCCTGGGTTCCCGGCCCGGTCGGGCGGTTTCGCGCGACGACCCAATTCCACTGAGCTAGAGTTGCGCGGCAAACATGACCTGGGAAACGATTCGAAACCTGCTGCGCGACGAATGGGTGATCCTGTCGCTGTTGCTGTTCTGGTCCCTCGCCGGGTTGACCGTGATCTGCGAGCGCATCTACGCGCTGTGGGGGATCGTGCCGAAGTCGGAGGCCTTCAAGAACAAGGTCCTGGCCGCCCTCGAGGGCGGCGATCTGTCGAAGGCCTCGGCCCTGTGCGAGACCTCGCAGGGCCCCCTGTCGGGCGTGTTCGAGCGTGGGCTGCAGGTCTTCCGCAAGACCCCGCAGAAGACCGCCGAGGCCGTGACCTCGCAGCGCGCGGCCACCGTCCTGTCCTTCAAGCGCTACCTGTGGGCCCTCGGGACGGTGGGCTCGTCGGCGCCGTTCGTCGGGTTGTTCGGAACGGTGGTGGGCATCCTCAAGGCCTTTCAATCCATGTCGGTGGCGGGGACCGGTGGCTTCAAGGTGGTATCGCAGGGGATCGCGGCCGCGCTGATCGCCACCGCCGCGGGGCTGCTGGTCGCCATCTACGCGGTCATCGCCTACAACTACTTCGTCGCGAAGGTGAACGGGCTGGCCATGCTCTACAAGCTCTACTGCGAGGAGTTCCTGATGGCCCTCGCCGAGTACGCCCGCACCCACGGAGCGCCGGCTCCCGCCGCGAGCCCTGGCGCAGGCGCGAGCTCGCCCCTCGCCCCCACCGCCGCTCCGAGCGCCTGACCGCGCCACGCCGCCATGGGAATCAACGTTCAGCTGGAAGAAGCCAACGTCACCGGCGAGGAGGGCGATGGCGGAGGCGCCGAGTCCATCGTCTCCGAGATCAACATCACGCCGCTCACCGACGTCTTCCTGGTGCTGCTGATCATCTTCATGGTCACCTCGACGGCGCTGGTCGAGTCCGAGGTGTCCTCGCGGGCCGGCATGAAGGTGGTCCTGCCCAAGGCCAACGCCGCCGGGCCGGTGTCGCAGCGGCGCAGCGATCCGGTCCTGACGGTCACCAAGGGAAACGAGATCTACCTCGGCGCCAAGAAGGTCGAGGCCGCCAACCTGGAGGCCGAGATCCGCAAGGCCCTGCAGAACGTCGGCTCGGAGACGCTGCTGATCCGCGGCGACAAGAACGTGCTGCTCGGCTCGGCGGTGGACATCATGTCGACCGCCAAGCGCGCCGGGGCCAGCCACATCGCGATCCTGACCGCGCCGTCGAGCGGACCGTAGACGAGCGGGTGATAGGATCGGCCAGCCGGATGACCATTCGGACCAAAATCTGGCTGATTGCCGTGTCGGTCGCCCTGACGGTGTTCCTGTCCTCCTGGGTGCGCCTGTACTTGACGCAGGCCCGCATCATCAAGGATGCCCAGGACTCCGCGGAGGAGCTGGCCCACGACATCGCCGAGGATCTGAAGACCGTCGAGGCGGACGCGGACGATCGAGAATTCGAGGAGAAGCTGCTCGGCTACCTGAACCGCCACAGCCGGATCGTCCGGCTCGACCTCTATGTCTACCGCGAGGCCTACACCCCCTCGTCCCGCATCGCGGCGCCCCGGGGGGATCGCCCGGAGATCACGCGCTTCGCGCCGCTGTCGCGGCCGCCCATGGGCTTCACCAAGGCCTCGGCCGGGGGGGCCCAGTCCGCGCCCATCGAGCTGCCGGTCGACCTCAAGGGCCCATGGAAGGCCACCCTGGTCATGGGGTGGACGCTCGGTCCGGTCGAGACCGTGCTGCAGACCGAAAGGCGGGTCTCCCTGGTGACCGGGGTGGTGTTGCTGGTGGCGCTGACCCTCATCTCCGGGCTCATCACCACCCGCTTCATCGGGCGGCCGCTGGAGACGCTGGCCGGCGCCATGCGGGACGTGGAGGCGGGGGATCTCTCGCGGCGGATCCCGGTGGCCACCATGGACGAGGTGGGACGGCTGTCCCAGGGGTTCAACCGCATGCTGGAACGGCTGTCGCGCGCCGATGCGCAGATCCGGGCGTTCAACCAGCGGCTGGCCGCCGAGATCGGGGCTGCCACGCGCGACCTGTCCGACAAGAACACCACCCTCAACCAGATGAACCGCTTGCTCGGCGACATGCGACGCGACAACGCGTCGAAGGTTCGGCTCGCCACCCTGGGGCAGCTGGCGGCGCAGCTGGCGCACGAGATCGGGACCCCTCTGTCGTCGGTCTCCGGGCACCTGCAGCTGGCGCTCCTGCAGCGGGATCTGCAACCGGCGCTGCGTGAACGCCTGGAGGTCGGATCGCGGGAGATCGAGCGCATCAGCCGCATCGTGCGCGACTACCTCGACTCCACCCGTCCGCTCGAGCCGGAGCGGCAGCCGACCGATCTGCCGCGGCTCATCGCCGAGGCGATCGAGCTCACCCACGCGGTCGATCCGCGCGCCCGGCGCCGGGCGGTGGTGGTGAACGAGGTCCGAGCCGACGATCCGGCGCTGCGGGCGCTGGTCACCGATCCCGGGCTCTTGCGGCAGATCCTGGTGAACCTCATCACCAACGCGCTCGACGCGCTCGAGACCAACGGGCGTGTGACGGTGGCGGCCGAGGTGGAGGGTCGGGGGGACGGCGCGGGGGTGCTCATCACGGTCAGCGACACCGGGCACGGGATCCCGGCGGCGGATCTGGCGCGGATCTTCGAGCCCTTCTACACGACCAAGGGCCGTGGCAAGGGGACCGGGCTCGGGCTCGCCATCTGCCGGCAGCTCACGGCGGCGCTCGGCGGGCACATCGCCGTCGAGAGCCAGCCGGGTCGCGGCTCGACCTTCTTCGTGCGGCTCCCGGCCGCCGGCCCGCCGGCGTCGCAGGGGCCAACCGTCGACACCTCGGCGCGGCTCGCGACCGGGGCGGCAGGAACGACCGCCTCCGGGGGCGCCAGCGGCCACCCCCCCGAGCTGCGCCAGGTCGGCCAAGCGGGCCAGGTCGGCCAGGTCGGCCAGGCGGGCCAGAGCAGCAGAAACCGAGGAGGACGAGCATGACCCGAGTCTTGGTGGCGGAGGACGATCGGGTCGCGCGCGATCTCCTGTGCGAGATCCTGCGGGTCGAGGGCTTCGAGGTCGACGCGGTCGACGACGGGGCCGGCGCCATCGAGCGGGCGCAGGCCGGACGGTACGACCTCGTGCTGTCGGACGTGCGCATGGATCGGCGCAGCGGCTTCGACGTCCTGAAGGCGTTCACCGGGCAGGCTCCAGAGACCCCGGTCATCCTGATCACCGCCTTTGGAGACGTCACCGGCGCGATGGAGGCCATCCAGCGGGGGGCCTACGACTACGTCTCGAAGCCCTTCAACGTGGAGGAGCTGAGGCTGACCGTGGCGCGCGCGCTCGAGCGGAGGCGGCTGGTGGCCGAGCAGAAGGCGGCGGCCTCGACCGCTCCGCCCACCACCAAGATCGAGGACATCGTCGGCAAGAGCGCGGTGATGCTCGACGTGTACAAGCTGGTGGCGCGGGTGGCCGGCTCGTCGGCGACCGTGCTCGTGACCGGGGAATCGGGCACCGGCAAGGAGCTGGTAGCGCGCGCCATCCACACCCATTCTCCGCGAGCCCACGCCGCGTTCGTGCCCGTCAACTGCACGGCGCTGTCCGAGTCGCTGCTCGAGTCGGAGCTGTTCGGACACGCCAAGGGCTCGTTCACCGGGGCGGTGGCCGCCAAGCGCGGGCTCTTCGAGATCGCCAGCGGCGGGACGCTGTTCCTCGACGAGATTGGCGACATGGGACCGAAGATGCAGGCCCAGCTGCTCCGGACGCTGCAGGACGGGGAGGTGCGTCCGGTCGGGACCACCGAGGCCATCCGGGTGGACGTGCGGCTGGTCTGTGCCACCAACCGCGATCTCGAGGCCGAGGTCCGGTCCGGCAAGTTCCGCGAGGATCTCTACTTCCGCATCAACGTCGTCACCATCAAGCTGCCCCCCTTGCGCGACCGCCCCGGCGACATCCCGATCCTGGTGTCGCACTTCCTCGGCAAGATCGGACGCCGCGACGGCCGCTCGGTGGCCGCCCTCTCGGGACAGGCCATGCCGATCCTGATGAAGTACGCCTGGCCGGGGAACGTGCGCGAGCTCGAGAACGCCATCGACCGCGCGGTGGCGGTGGCCAAGGACAACATCATCCTGCCGTCGGATCTGCCCCCCGAGCTCGGGGCCGGCCGCAAGTCCGTCGGCGCGGCGGTGGCGGACGAATCGGCGCGCACGCCCGCCCCCACGGTGGGGGCGGCCGGCTCGCTGGTGGACGATCGCCCGACCCTGGCCGAGCTCGAGCGTCGCTACATCGATCTCGTGCTCACCGAGTGCGGCGGCAACAAGAAGAAGGCGGCCGAACGCCTGGGCATCGACCGCCGCACGCTCTACCGTGCCCTCGAGCGCTCGGGGGTCGACGCCGGCACCACCGACGACGACGACGACGCCTGAAGAACGGGCTCTCCGTCAAGAGTCGGGCTCGAGCGGGTCCCCGGCCGCGGGCTCCTCCTGACCTTGCGTGCGGGAGCCGAAGAGCCTCTGGACCAGCGAGGGGGCGGTCGCTGGGTTTGCCGGGAGCACCTGCTCCGCCCATTCGGACATCTGGTCCCCGAGCTCGAAGAACTGTTCTTCCACCCACTCGAAGTCCTGTTCGGGTGCCGCATCCTCCTCATCATCTGTGTCGCGAAGGGCGACCCCGCGAGCTGGGGGGGGCGCCATCTATGGCCTCCTTCTCCGTTGCGGATCGCATCCGTGAGCCCTGCCCGGGCGCAGCCGCCAGAGAGTCATTCGCATGGACAATTCGCTCCTCCAATCTCGTCTATGGGCGGGTGCGCCCCGCTGCCCCCTGACGATTGCAACGAGAGTGCCCGCCAGCTCGGTACCGGGCCCGCGATGCCCGTGCTTCAATGCATCATGCCGGCGCAACACGCCGACGCAACATGCCGGGATCGGGGGGAACGTGTGTGGAGACAGACACTTGGAGTGCGAGGATCACCTCGGGTGCGACGACCGGCCACCCTGCTGCGCCAGCCGGCGCCAGCCAGCGCTCGAGCCTCTTTGCCCCACCATCTCGGCGGGCCGGGGCTGGCATCCGTGCAACCCCATTGCGCGCACGCGCGCTGACTCGATGCAAGGATGCACGCCAGGTCGCGTTCGCGTCGGGCTTGCTGCTGCTGACGGCCGGCTGCGCCGTGCCCCTGAGCCGCGCGATCTCCGACCCGTCCGCGCCCCCGCCCGCTCCTGATCTCTGACCGCGCGGAGCCTCGGGGTTCCCTGGCCCCGGCCCCGTCAGAGCCCGGTGAAGCCCTGGTGGTAGAGCCCGGATCGAAGGTCGCTGTCGAGCGCCACCGGATCGTGCGCGACGATCACGTGCACGTCTGGCGGGAGGTTCGCGATCGCCTGCACCTGCGCCGCCACGGCTCTCCGGTCCTCCTTCATGAGGAGCTGGGCGATGGCCGGCCGGCCGCGCTGCTCGCGGATGTTGTCGAAGGACCAGGCGATATCACCCACGAACAGGAAGCGGGTCCCATTCGCGAGCTCGACATAGATGAGCTGGGTGCCCGGCGAATGACCGGGCGCCTTCTGCAGCACCACCCCGCCCGCGATGGCCTGCACCCCCTGGTAGTCCACCTGGGTGACGGCGGCCAGCCCTCCCGGCGGGAATTCGTCGCGATCGAGCTTGGGGCTCGTGAGCTGCTCCCGGGTCATCAGGATCTCGCTGGCCAGCTGCGCGAAGCCGGGAGCCCGGGCGGCGCCGCCGACGTGGTCGGGGTGCTCGTGGGTGAACACCACCGCGTCCGCCTTGCGAATGGCCGCCTGCATGCGGGCGTAGGCGGCCAGATCCGCCTGGCTGCCGGGCATCTTCTTGGCGGCCTCGGGGGACATCGCCGTATCGATGATCACCGATCGGTCGCGCCACACCACCCGATGGGAGAGCAGCACCATGGGGTGCATCCGGAAGAGGCCCTCGCCCGCCACCACCATGCTCTGCGGAAACGCGAAGGTTCCGATGCGCTCGACCTCGATCCGCTCGGGCAATGTCCCGCCGGTGACGGCCGCCCGGTGCAGAGCCGGCAGATCGATCACGAACGCGCCGGCCGGCCCGGCCGCTGTATCCAGCAAGAAGTGCTTGGCGCCCCAGAGCACCGCCACGATCGCGACCGGAATCCAGTATCGACGTTTGATCCGCATGGCGGATCTGTCTAGCACTGTTCACGGCAGAGCGCGGGAAGGGGCGGGCCCCTCCCCGCGGGCCCCTCCCCAGAGCGCGGGAAGGGGCGGACCCCTCCCCGCGGGCCCCTCCCCAGAGCGCGGGAAGGGGCGGACCCTCCCCGCGGGCCCCTCCCGACGGACGACTAGAATCGGGCCCGGATCTGCTTTGCTGATGCCATCTCCGGTTGGCAAAGCCAACCTCCGATCAACCACAAGAACCGGGGTGATCCTGGCGGATGGCGCTGCGTCTCGAACGTCCCTTCCTTGGGATGAAGGCCGAATGCCGCCCCCTCCGTCTTGTCCCCTCGCCCCGCGGAAGCGGGGAGAGGGTCAGGGAGAGGGGACCCCTTCATTCCGGGGCCGCGCCGCGAGGCGCTTCCGTGGCCGTGCGCGGTCAGTGCTCCGGAGGGCGAGCCGGAGCGACAGGGGTGCCCGCCGCCGGCGCGGCCGCGCTCGGGCGGGGTGTCACCGCAGGGCCCCGGCCGAGCCGCTTGATGTAACCGGAGACGGACTGGATCTTCGGCACCGACAGCACCCCGCCGAAGCCCGGCATCTGGTTCTTCCCGGTCATCACGACCTGGGCAATCGCGTCGTAGCTCGCCGCCTGGAACTTCGGATCCGAGAAGTCGCGCACGGGCAGGGTCTTCTTCATCTCGGGATCACCTCGACCATCCACACCATGGCAGCGCCCGCACATCTGGGCGTAGATCGCCGCGGGCTCGACCGGCAGGGCTGGGCCAGGGTCGTCGCCGGGATTCGAACAGGCCCCCACCATCGCCCCGGTCGCGGTCGCGAACACCATCCCCAGGGCCCGACCGGAGCGCCGGCGCATCAGCCGACCGGTCCGGCGTCTGCCGACGACGCAGCGTCCACGCCCGCCTCCGGCACGTACAGGCGCTCACCCGCCCGCTTGAATTCAGCGGCCTTCTCGGCGAGGCCGGCCGCGATCGCCTGGTCCTCGGCCAGCCCCTGCGCCGCGGCGTAGTCGCGCACGTCCTGCGTGATCTTCATCGAACAGAAGTGTGGGCCGCACATCGAGCAGAAGTGGGCGCCCTTGGCGGCCGGCGCCGGCAACGTCTCGTCGTGAAACTCGCGGGCGGTGTCGGGATCGAGCGACAGGTTGAACTGGTCCTCCCAGCGAAACTCGAAGCGCGCCTTCGACAGCGCGTCGTCCCGCCGCTGGGCGCCGGGGTGTCCCTTGGCGAGATCGGCGGCGTGGGCCGCGATCTTGTAGGTGATGACCCCGTCCTTGACATCCTTGCGGTTCGGCAGCCCGAGGTGTTCCTTGGGCGTGACGTAGCACAACATCGCCGTCCCGAACCAGCCGATCATGGCGGCGCCGATCGCAGACGTGATGTGGTCGTAGCCCGGCGCGATGTCCGTCACGAGCGGCCCGAGCGTATAGAACGGCGCCTCGCTGCAGACCGACAGCTGCTTGTCCATGTTCTCCTTGATCTTGTGCATCGGGACATGGCCCGGGCCCTCGATCATCACCTGCACGTCGTGCTTCCAGGCGATCTGGGTCAGCTCGCCCAGGGTCTCGAGCTCCCCGAACTGAGCGGCGTCGTTGGCGTCGGCGATGCACCCGGGACGCAGCCCGTCGCCGAGGCTGAACGACACGTCGTACCTCTTCATCACCTCGCAGATCCGCTCGAAGTGAGTGTACAGAAAATTCTCCTGGTGATGGGCCAGGCACCACTTGGCCATGATCGAGCCCCCGCGCGACACGATCCCGGTCACCCGCCGCGCGGTGAGCGGCACGTACTTCAGCAGCACGCCGGCGTGGATCGTGAAGTAGTCCACCCCCTGCTCGGCCTGCTCGACCAGCGTCTCGAGGAAGATGTCGATGGTCAGATCCTCGGCCTTGCCCTTGACCTTCTCGAGCGCCTGGTAGATCGGCACGGTGCCGATCGGCACCGGCGAATTGCGGATGATCCACTCGCGCGTCTCGTGGATGTTCTGCCCGGTCGACAGATCCATCACGGTGTCCGCGCCCCACTTGACCGACCAGCGCAGCTTGTCCACCTCGTCGGCGATCGACGAGCGCACCGCGGAGTTGCCGATGTTGGAGTTGATCTTGACCAGGAAGTTGCGCCCGATGATCATGGGCTCGCACTCCGGGTGGTTGCGGTTCGCCGGGATGATCGCCCGCCCGCGCGCGACCTCGTCCCGCACGAGCTCCGGCGTCACCGACTCGCGCAGGGCCACGAAGCGCATCTCCTCGGTGATCTCTCCGCGCCGCGCGTAGTGCATCTGGCTGAAGTTGCCGTCGCCCCGGGCGAGCCGCCGCGCGATCCAGGGCTGGCGCAGCTTCGGCAGCCCCTGGTGCAGATCGCCGAGGCGCGGCCCGAATGTGTCGTAGACGTCGACGGCCGGCTCGCCGCCTCCGACCTGGATCCGCCGGAAGGGGACGCGGATCTCCGGCGCGGCCGGATCGCTGACGAACACCCGCTCGGAGTCGGGAAAGTCACCGAGCGGGCCGAGCCCCTCCACCGGGTCGGCGCCCACGGTCTTCAGCCCGCCCGCCCGCCTGGGCGGCTCGGGGGTCACGGCCCCGGTCGACCCGATGGGCTCGCCGATGGGCCCGCCGACAGGCGCTCCGACCACTTCTCCGACCTCGATTCGATTTCCCGCGCTCATCCGTCCTCGCTTTCCTTCGCCGGCATTACCCGGAGCAGGTTCAAGGGGTCGCGGGCCCGCGCGATTGGCAGGTCCGCCTCTCAGCACTGCGCGCCTTTGACGCCCGCAGGCTCCCCCAGCTTCGTCCGCCAGCTCGGCGGACGGTTCAAATTACTCGGCCCGGGGCCGAATGCAATGGGCCAGGTCGGCGGAAGTCGGGGGAAGTCGCCCTCGGACGGACGTTTCTGCTGTCAGTTGAGGTCGCGGCGACGGTTGTCCTTGCCGCCCTCGAGGACCCGGTACCGGCGGAGCTTGCGGGCCCGCGCGCCCTGGCGGAAGCGGGCGAGGACCGCGTCGCCGAGCCCGGTGGCGGCGAAGCCGACGGCGATGGCGGTGACCTCGGCGGCGAGCCCCGGCCAGTCGCGGTTCGCCAGCGAGACCACCAGCGAGAACCCGAGCAACATCCAGGTGAAGGTGTCGGCCCGCATGCTGAAGGCGCCCCAGATCTGGGCCGGGCGTGGTCCGTAGATGCGGGCGAAGGCCACGAAGACCGCCGTGAGGGCGAAGCCCGCCGCATCGGCCCGCGGCGTGAAGTCCCCGAAGGCCCGCGCGACGAGCGCGGCCGCCACGTTGGACAGCAGGCCCCCCGCCAGCAGCAGCCCGAGGAAGAACTTCTGCCCGCGGATGCGTTCGACGAACGCCCCCACCCACCAGAAGCCAATCAGTCCGAAGAGCCACCCCGAAAAATGCGTGTTGATGAGGAGCGCCGTGAAGGGTTGCCAGAGCTCCCCCGCCCACAGCCGCGGCCCGAGCAGGAGATGGGCCGCCATCCAGGGCTCGAGCGCCGGCACCAGGACGAAGAAGAAGTACGCCAGACTCAGTGCCACCACGATACCGCGAACGGTGGGGGTGAGTCGCTCGGTGAGCGGGCGCATCCAGCTCGGGGGCGGGGCTCGGCGCGGAGGGAAATTGGCCATTCGAGCTCAGGCTAGCATAGCAACGACGGGTCGATTCCTGGTCGGCCTTTCGGGCAGGCCGGTCAGATCGTGAACAGGAAGGCGGCCTCGGCGTAATCACATTGCGGCACCGTGACGGACGGGATCGTGACGGTCTCGACCACCGCCCCGGCGGACAGCAGGGTCCCCGACAAGACCGTGGTCCCGGCCGGGACCACCCCCGTCTCTCCGTAGAAATAGCAGGGCTCGCCGGTGGAGCAGACCTTGTTGGGCGTGCAGCTCAGGTAGAGGCTGACGGGCACCGGGCCGGCGGCGGTGTCGAGCTCGACGGAATACGCGGCGCTCACGGCGTCCGCACAGGCGATCGGGATGGTTCCGGTGCCGTGGTCGATCCCCCACTGGACCCGAAAATAGCTGCCGCCCGAGCACGACGGACCGTTCCGGTCCCCGGTGTTCGAGAAGCACCCGAAGCCCCCACCTGCCGCGAGGGTGACTCCGATCAGCAACAGTGTGCGCAATTGCCTCGACATCTCGTGATCCTCCAAAGTTTTTCCAGGACAAGATCTGCAGCGATACGACGTTTGAATATAGGCGTGAATTCACCCGAGGGCCCGCCCCCTCGCCCTGGCCCCCCCGGTCACCAGCCGACCCCGGACCTCGCCTCGCACATGCTAGCGAAAATCGGGCCAGCGGCTCTGCTTTCGACCCCGCCGTGTCAAAATGCCTGCCCGTCTGTTATTGGATTCAAGGCGTATCACGTCGGGGGACCAGGCTCCGGTGTATGCGCGCCACCCCCCCTCGAGGAGAGAGCACGCCCATGTCGACGTTGCCGCTGCTACTTCAAGCCGGAGGCGGAGATCGCCTCGACATCATCCCCCTCATCTTGAACGCCTCCCCGGTGGTCAAGGGCGTCATGGGCCTGCTCATCACGATGTCGGTGGCCTGCTGGTTCGTCATCGGCTCGAAGAGCATCTACCTCGCCAACGCCGCCCACCGGTCGATGCGCTTCCAGGAGATGTTCTGGAAGACCGGTCGCCTCGACGAGATCTGGCGCGCCACCGAGGCGGCGTCCCCCTCCCCGGTCAGCGAGGTGTTTCGCGCCGGCTACACCGAGCTCGCCAAGCTGCAGCGCCGCCGCCAGGAGCAGGCCGCCGAACCGGCGGGGGCCGGGGCGGAGGACTTCCTCGGGGACATCGAGAGCATCCAGCGCGCCCTCGACCGGGCCCGCACCACCGCCATCACCGAGATGGAGAGCCGGGTCCCGCTGCTCGGGACCACCGCCAGCGCCGGGCCCTTCATCGGCCTGTTCGGGACGGTGTGGGGCATCATGAACTCCTTCCGCAACATCGGGGCCAAGGGCGCCGCCAACCTGGCCACCGTCGCCCCCGGCATCGCCGAGGCGCTGGTGGCCACCGCCATCGGCCTCATGGCCGCCATCCCGGCCGTCATGGCCTACAACTACTTCTCGCGGCGCATCCGGGTCATCAGCTCCGAGATGGAGACCTTCTCGAGCGACTTTCTCAACATCATCCGCCGGAGGTTTTTCTAGTGGCGATGGGCGGTGGCGGACAGGGCGGCGGGCTCGGCGGCAGCGGCGCGATCACCGAGATCAACGTCACGCCGCTGGTGGACGTCATGCTGGTGTTGCTGATCATCTTCATGGTCACCGCGCCCATGCTCCAGACCGGGGTCGACGTGAACCTGCCACAGGCCAAGGCCCAGACCATCCCCGACGACGAGGGCAAGCTGATCCTGACCGTCACCAAGGACAAGCGGGTGTTCCTCGGCAAGCTGCAGATTGCCTGGGACGACGTCGAGAAGACCCTCCGCAACAACGCCAAGCTGAACGCGGACAAGGAGCTCTACCTGCACGCCGACCGGGCCCTCCTGTACGGGGACGTGGTGCAGGTGATGGCGGCGGTGAAGCAGGCGGGCGTCGACAAGCTGGGCATGGTCACCGACCCACTGGAATAGAGGCGCGGCTTGGCACAGGACGAATTCCGCTTCGGCCGCCGCGGAAACTTGGTCGGGCTGCTGGTGACCCTGGCGCTGCACGGCGGGGTGCTGGCCGCGGTGGGCCTGGCGAGCGCGCGGCCGGCCCCACCGCTGATCGTGGAGCGGGACTTCGTGTCGGCCGAGCTCGTGAAGCTCGGCAAGCCGCGCGACAAGTTCTGGCTGCCGCGGATCACCCAGCCCCCGCGCCCCAAGGCGCCCCCCGAGGTCGTGAAGGTCACCGAGGACCCGAACGCGCAGGCGGCGCCCAAGGAGGCCCCCCGCCCGGAGGACCCCAAGATCTCCAAGGACCTCAAGCGGGCCCTCGATCGCGCGCGCAAGCTGCAGGCGCTGGCCACGCCCGAGGAGCCCGAGGAGGACGAGGTGGGCTCGGAGAGCGGCTCGCGGATCGGAACCGCCAGCCAGGCGGTGGGGGATCCGTACTTCGCGGAGGTCAACAGCTACCTGCACCAGAACTACTCCTTGCCGGCCGGCATCGCGCCCGAGCAGATCGCCAAGCGCCCCGAGATCCAGTTTCACATCGGACGGGACGGCGTCCTGTCCGACGTGAAGCTGTCGAAGTCCTCCGGGAACAGCTTCGTGGACGACGCCTGCGTCCAGGCCGCGCTCCTCACCCGCAAGGTGCCGCCTCCGCCCGCGAACGTTCATGGTATTAGGGTCGAGTGCGAATGATCCGCCGATTCTCGGTCTCCTCGGCCTGCCCGCTCTCGCTCTGGCTCTGGCTCTCCGTCTCGCTCGCATGCGCGTGGCTGGGCCTCGGACTCGGACCCTGGCCCGTGGGCGGCGTGGCCCACGCGGCCGACGCCCCCGTCGCCGCCGACGAGGACCTGCCCGCCATTCGACTGACCGGCGCCAGCGTCGAGCTCCTCAAGCTCGGGGTGGCTCGCCCCGAGGGCGAGGCCGACGCCGCCCGGCTCGCCGGCGAGACCCTGTCCCACGATCTGGACATCTCGGGGCTCTTCCAGCTGCTCGATCCCGCATCCTTCCCGCAGGCGCTGCAGACGGAGGGCCTCGGGTTCTCGAGCGCGCTGTGGTCGCAGGTGGGCGCACAGGGGGTGGTCAAGATGAAGGTGGGCCCGGGCGCCGCGGTCGAGGGACGCCTCTACGCGCTCGCACGCGGGGATGCCGCCATGCTGTCGCAGACCTACCACGCAAGCGAGCTGCGCGACGCCATCCACGCCTTCGCCAACGACATCGTCAACGCCTTCACCGGGCAGCGCGGGGTCTTCGGATCGCGCATCGCCTTCGCGCAGACCGGGCGGGGCAGCCACGAGATCGCGGTGGTCGACATGGACGGCGGACGCATGGCCGCGGTCACCAACATGCAGTCCGACTGTCTCCTGCCGTCGTTCTCTCCCTCGGGGGCCGAGATCGCCTTCACGTCCTACCTGCGCGGCAACCCCGACCTCTGGATCGTGTCGGCCGCCGGCGGACGCGCGCGACGGGTGTCGCGGCAGCCCGGGATGAACACCGGCGCGGCCTGGAGCCGCGACGGGGCGATGGTGCTGACCCTGTCGTACCAGGGGAACGCCGAGCTCTACCGGATCAGCCCCGCCGATGGTTCGATCCGGGCGCGCCTGACCACCAACCCGGCCATCGACAGCTCGCCGAGCTTCTCACCCGACGGCAGCCAGCTCGCGTTCGTCTCGAACCGGCAGGGATCGCCGCAGATCTTCCTCATGCCGAGCTCCGGGGGCGCGGCCCGGCGGCTCACCTTCCAGGGCAGGTACAACCAGACCCCGCGCTGGAACCCGGACCCGAAGAAGCCGCTCATCGCGTTCACCGGCCGCGACGAGCGCGGGGTCTTCGACGTGTTCTTCATCGACCTGCGGACCCAGCAGGTCACCCGCCTCACCCAGAACAAGGGCTCGAACCTCGATCCCGACTGGTCCCCCGACGGTCGGTTGATGGTCTATGCCTCGAGCCGCGGAGGCCTCTTCATCGTGAATCCGGAGACCCGGCACGAGGTCCAGATCAGCCGCGGCGGGGCCTCCTCGCCGAGCTGGGGCCCCGTCCCGCGAACACGGTAGGTGCGCCCGGTGGACTCGACGACGGCCATCGCGACCATCGACGTGGGAACCAACACGACGTTGCTGCTCGTCGCGCGGCCCGGGGCCACGCCCGGCGCGGAGCCGGAGGTGCTGGAGAATGCCGCCGAGATCACCCGGCTCGGGCGCGGGATTGGCGGGGATGGACGGCTCGGCGCGCCGGGGATCGCAGCGACCCTCGAGGCGCTCGGGCGCTACGCCGGGGTGATTGCGCGCCACCGGGCGCAGGTCTTCGCCGTGGGGACGGAGGCCCTGCGGCGGGCGCCGAATGCCGCCGAGTTTCTGGTCCCCGCCGAAGCGCTGCTCGGGCGCCCGATCGAGGTCATCGACGGCACCCGCGAGGCGGATCTGACCTTTCGGGCCGTGGTGGAATCCTTCCCGGAGGAGCTCCACCATGGACGTTCGGTGATCGTCGACATCGGCGGCGGGTCGACGGAGCTGGTGGTGGTGCTGGGCGGTGTGCCGGTCGCGCGCACCAGCCTCCCGCTCGGCTCGGTGCGGCTGACCGAGCGGCACGTGCGCCATGACCCGCCCACCCCGGAAGAATCCTCGGCCATTCGCGCCGAGATCCGTGACCGGTTGGCGGGCGCGCATCTGCTCGACGAGCTGGAAGACGGAGCCGCGGGGGGCCCGGAGGCGGAGCCGGTGCGCCTCTTCGGCGTCGCCGGGACGGTCACCTCCCTGTGCGCCATGGCGCTCGGCCTCTCCACCTACGATCCCGCGCGGGTCCATGGATCCTGGCTGTCCCGCGAGGCGCTCGACGGCCAGATTGCCCGGCTCGCGGCCGCCGACCAGCTCGCCCGCGAGAAGATGGTCGGTCTCGATCCCAGGCGCGCGGACGTGATCTACGCGGGCGCGCTGCTGCTCGACGAGATCGCGCGGGCCGCTGGCGTCGCCACCATCCGGGTCAGCGATCGGGGCATCCGCTGGGGCCTCTTCTTCGAGCACGCGCCGCGACCCTAAAAACGGGCCACCCCGACCGAGGGCGCTGGCGCTGCTGGGCGATCGTCAGTTGTACGGGGGCATCGGATACGGCGTGGTGGGGGACGAATCGTCCGCGCGGTGCATCTGGGTGACGAGCGGCTCGTTCAACCACGAGGCCAGGGTGGCAATCTGGCAGGCGGTCAGCGCCGTCTTTCCCGATCCGGCCGGCGGCATGATCCGCGACTTGGAGCAACTCGTCGGGTTGGCCTGGTTGATGACGTCGAGGACGACCTGGAAGCGCGCGGGCGTGGGCTTGTTCGGGCAGGAGGACGCGTGGGCCCCGGCGGTGATCCAGTCGTACCCGTGGTCATACCCACCGCTCGCCTTGGTGGAGGTCGCGTCGATGATGTGACACCCGTTGCCGCCTCCGCAGGAGGTGATGAGGAACGGCTGGACGTCCTTCGTGTAGCTGACGGGCGAGGTGATCGTGCACCCCGGGGGCACGGTCACCGGGGCTCCCCCGCCGCCGGCGCCACCGCTTCCCGAGGCTGGGGTCGCGCCGCCGGTGCCGGTGCCGCTTCCACCTACACCCCGCCCACCCGTGCCGGTGGCGCCAGGCATGCCAGCCGCGCCGCCGCCGGGGGGACTCCCGCCCGAGCCGGAGGCGGACGATCCGGTCCCGCCGCCGGTCCCGGGCATCTCGTTCGTGCCGCCCGTGCCGCTCGCCAGTGCGCCACCAGTCGACGTGGCGGTCGCCCCACCGGAGCCCGTCAGCACGGGGGCCCCACCACTACTCCCCGAAAGGCTGCCTCCGCTCCCGGACGTCGCGCCTCCGGTGCCAGACACGGCGCCGGAGGAGCCACCCGAGGATGTCGCCGCGGGCTCGTTCGTTCCGCCACCACACGCCCCGACCAGGCTCGCCGCCACCACCGAGAGCGCGAGCGAGCGCGCGAGCGAAGAGAGTCGGAGGAGCCGGGCATGTTGATTCATGGAGGTTTCCTGGGGGCCTGGGGGAGGGTGGAAAGGAGGGCAAAGGAACCTCGGAGCGGCTCCGATCGAGCGACCCGGCAGATCCTACTGGCGCCGGTGGGGGCACCGTCTTACGCCGGCAGCATACAACAACCAGGACGCAGGCCGGCGGCGGCGGGGCCTCTACGCCCCGGGCCAACCACGCGGCGGACCGGCGTCCCGTGAGACTCCTCGACGCGGCCGCTTGCCGCGCAGCACCCCAGACGGTATTTTGCCGCCCGAAATGTCTGTGCTCACCTCGGCGGACCCCATCGGTCCGAGCCTCCATGCCGAGGGTCCGCGCCTTGCCCGTCGCTCGCGCTCCCACCTTGGCGGAGGCGCGGCCCCCCCGAGTCTCTCGACGTCGATGCCAGGGGTGGGCGCGGCCGCGCGGCTCGGGCTCGGGCTCGCCGTGGTCATGACGGCGACCGCCGTGGCTGCGACCGCCGGGGGCTGCCGCAGGACCGAGGATACGCCGCTCGCCGCACCCTTGGCCGTGCCCTTCTTCGATGGGTTCGACGCGCCGGGATCGACATCCGTGCCGGGTCCCTGGTGGCGCGACACCGGCGGGAACTATGCCGTGCGCGACGGCACGCTGGTGGCCGAGCGCGGGTACAACCACCCGTTGTGGCTTCGCAAGCGCCTCCCGGCCGATGTCACCGTCGAGGTCGACGTCGAATCGCGCAGCGCGGCGGGCGACATCAAGCTCGAGCTGGCGGGCGACGGTGCCTCGTTCGACCCGGACCGGGGCGGCTACGTGTCCACCGGGTACGTGCTGATCTTTGGCGGATGGCACAACTCGCTGTCGGTCATCTGCCGCAACAACGAGCACGACGACGGCCGGAAGGCCGCCCGGAGCGACCGGCCGGTCGAGCCGGGTCGGAAGTACCACTATCTGATCCATCGGCAGGGCGGGCGAATCGACTGGCGCATCGACGGCGCCGCGTTCCTGTCGTGGACGGACCCGGACCCGCTGACCGGCCCCGGGCACGAATACCTGGCCTTCAACGACTGGGAGTCCGAGGTGCACTTCGACAATCTGTCCATCCGACCTGGCGCGTCCCGGCCGGGGCCGACGTCGAGATGACGGCCCCGGCGCGAGCGCCAACCCGGGCCCGGAAGCGGCCGCGGTTTCCGGTCGAGCGGTACCTGCGCCCGCTCCGCGGGCGCAAGGCCGCGCTCATCTACACCCACGACAACCCCGATCCCGATTCGCTCGCGGCGGCGCTCGGCCTGGCGCGCCTCTTCGAGCACGAGCTCGAGATCCCGGTGACCATCGCCCACGGTGGAATCGTCGGGCGGGCGCAGAACCGGGCCCTCGTCGACGTGCTCGGGATCAAGCTGGTCTTCACCGAGAAGCTCGATCCCAGCCGGTTCGATCTCATCGCCCTCGTCGATACCCAGCCCGAGACGGGCAACAACTCGCTGCCGCCCGGGCACCGGGTCGACGTGGTGATCGACCACCATCCCCCCCGCAACGACAGCCGCCGGGCGCCCTGGTGCGACGTGCGGCCGGACCTGGGGGCGACCTCGACCATCATCTTGCAGTACCTGCAGGCGCGCGGCATCGCGGTGGACACGGGGCTCGCCACGGCGTTCTTCTTCGCGCTCCGCACCGAGACCCGCGACCTCGGACGCGAGTCATCGGACCAGGAGCGCAGCGCCTATCTGACCCTGGTCCCGCTGGTGGACCACGCCCTCCTCTACCGGATCACCCACCCCAAGGTGCCGCGTGCGCACTTCGCGGCGCTCGACCGGGCCCTGCGCTCGGCGGAGGTCTACCGGACCATCGTGGCGGTCAACCTGGGGAAGCTCGACTATCCCGATCTGGTGGCCGAGATCGCCGACCTGCTCCTGTCGTTCGAATCCGCGAAGTCGGTGTTCTGCGCCGGGGTCTACGGCGGGTCGGCGTACCTGTCCTTGCGGAGCGAGCCGCCGCGACGCCGGGCGGGCGCCATCATGCGATCGATCGTCGGAGAACTGGGGGCCGCCGGGGGGCACGGAACCATGGCCGGCGCGCGCCTGTTCGGAAAGTACCGATCACGCCGCGCGCTGGACGTGGTGTTCGAGGGCCTGGTCGCGCGCCTGCACGCCGAGGTGAACGAGGAGCTGTCTCCACCCCAACCGCTGCTCCCCCCCCATCGCCGCCCCCCCCGCCCCGCCCCCTGAAAGTCCCCCGCCGCTCCGCCCCAAAGAGAAGTGGGGCCCCTCTCCCTCACCCCGCTGGCGCGGGGCGACGGGATAGGAACGGGTGTGGGGCTCGGTTCCCGGATCGGCTCATCCTCCGCGAGGAGGTGCTCCAAGCGGTGGATCGGAGGTTGGCTTTGCCAACCGGAGACGGCACCAGCAAAGCAGATCCGGGCCCGTCTCTCGTCGTTCCGGTGGGAGGGGTCCGCGGGGAGGGTCCGCCCCTTCCCGCGCTCCGCAGAACCGGGCCCGTCTCTCGTCGTTCCGGCGGGAGGGGTCCGCGGGGAGGGGTCCTCCCCTTCCCGCGAGCGCCGTAGGCGCGTCCGTCCTCCCCTTCCCGCGAGCGC
>Ga0265318_10000139_pt1 | contig 66471 bp, 55 predicted proteins | sample 4821metaG_FD_192431 | JGI IMG/M metagenome (GOLD analysis project Ga0265318, IMG submission 192431) | Rhizosphere microbial communities from Carex aquatilis grown in University of Washington, Seatle, WA, United States - 4-8-21 metaG | ecosystem: Host-associated > Plants > Roots > Rhizosphere >... | reverse complement strand
CCAGGCGGCCGCCCGGGTGAGCATCGGGCGGATCATCGACGCCAAGGAGGTGGCGTGGGTGGTGGCGTTCCTGGCCTCGCCCCGCAGCGTCGCCATCAACGGCGAGGCCATCGCGGTGGGGGGGGGAAGCCTGGGGCACATCCGTTACTGAACCGTGGCGCACGGGGCCGCGCATGGCTGCTTGGCGGCACGCACTTCGCAAGGCTGGCTGCTGCCGGGGCAGCAGGTGTGCGGCATGGTGCGGCGGTGTTCCGACGGCCGGGCCCGGGTCCCGACCGCTCTCCCTGCCCGGGGCCGTGGCACGTGGCTTGTAGGGAGGTCCTTCCTGGAAGGAAAGAAGACATATGTCCAGTATTGAACAATTGACGGTGGCCACGGCCGGTGGGGCCGCCCTCGGCATCGACGAGGACGACACCGGCTTACCCATGGCGGCGGTGGTGAGCGAGCTCGGGCACGACCTGGCCGCGGCGCTCTTTGGCAACCGGCTCATCGGCTCCTCCTCCGAGAGCCGGCGCCGGGTTGTTCCGTTCCTGATCGTCGGCTTTTCCCTGGCGCTCCATGTCTTCCTGGCGGCGACCCTCGCCCGCTTGCCCGCCGACGCGCCCTCGGCCTGGCGCCCGCGCTCGCACGTCCGGGTGACCGTGACCCGGCCCCCCGAGCCGGTCAAGCCCAAGGAGCTTCCGCCGCCGCCCATCGAGCTTCCGAAGCGGGTTCCGCCGCCACCCCCCATCGTCAAGAAGAAGGTCGCGGTGCTGCCCAAGCCCGAGCCCGTCCCCTTGGAGGCGCCACCGCCGCCCGCCGAGCCGGTGCTGGCCAAGACCGAGGCCACCGAGCCCGGGGCAGTCATCGGCTCGGCCGAGGGCTCGGTCGATGGGACCGGGGTCGTGGGGGGCGTGAAGGGGGGCACCGGCGAGGTGCTGGCCCCACCACCGCCTCCTCCGCCCATCGTGCAAGCCCACGAGGGGGCGGGCTACCTCAAGAACCCGCGTCCGCCGTATCCGGAGCTGGCCCAGCGACGCGGCTGGGAGGGCGAGGTCCTGCTGCGGGTGCGCGTCAACCCGGCGGGAAGGGTCGAGGGCGCGGTGGTTCGTCGATCGAGTGGGCGAGAAGTCCTCGACGAGGCGGCCCTCGCCGCCGTGCGGAGCTGGACCTTCGTGCCGGCCCACCAGGGCAGCACGGCCATCGCCGGCTCGGTCGACGTTCCGATTGTCTTCAAGCTGCAGTAGCCAGGCTTCCCAGTGCGCTCCGAACATCGAAGTAGAAAGTGAGACGAACGAATCATGTCCGATAGGATCCTCGAGTGGGTCGTCAAAGGGACCCTGTACCTCCTGGGGGCTTTCTCCGTGGCCACCTGGGCCGTGGTGGCGCTGAAGGCCGTGCAGGCGGGGCGCGCCCGGCGCCAGAATCGCGCCTTCGCGGCCAGCTTCGGTGGCGTGGGGGGGCAGAGATCGGGTGGACTCCCCACCGCGGCCGAGCTCGGCAAGTTCGAAGGTCCAGCCGCCCGCCTGGCCCAGGCCGGTCTGCGGGCCATCGAAGAAGCGTCCAGCATCCCGACCAGTGACCGACACGGCGGCTCCAGCGGAGCCGAGGGCGACCGGCGGGAATATCTCGAGCGCTCCCTCGAAGAGCACGTGCAAAAGGAGCGGCGTCTGGCCGAGGCTGGGCTGGCGGTGCTGGCCAGCATCGGGACCACCTCACCGTTCGTCGGGCTCTTCGGGACGGTCTGGGGCATCATCCACGCTTTGAAGAAGATCGGTGCCTCGGGCTCGGCGAGCCTCGAGGTCGTGGCCGCCCCCATCGGTGAGGCCCTGATGGCCACCGGCATCGGGATCGCGGTCGCCGTGCCGGCCGTCCTGGCGTACAACATCTTCATTCGACGGTTGAAGGTGCAGCACGGCGAGCTCGAGACCCAGGCGAGCGCGCTCTTCAAGCTGTCGCTGCGGGCGGCGCCAGCCTTGCGAGCCGAGCGCGGGCTCGGGCGTCAGGTTGCCGGGGCGACCTCGGCGCCCCCGCCCTCCTCTGCCACCGCCGCGCGCGAGGCCGTCTGATGGGCTTCTCGGCGGGCGGTGACGGCGAGGACGTGATGAGCGAGATCAACGTCACGCCCCTGGTTGACGTCATGCTCGTGCTGGTGGTGGTGTTCCTGGTGACCGCGCCGCTCCTGACCAACGCCGTGCGCGTGAACCTGCCCAAGACGGCGGCGACCTCTCCGCCCGAAGAGCACAAGGCGCTCAGCCTCAGCATCGATGCGCGCGGCAAGGTGTTCCTCGATCACAGCGAGGTCGCGCTCCAGAACCTCGAAGGGCAGCTGCGCGGTCTCAAGGCCGGGCTCGGGGGCTCGGGGCGCGAGCTCGGGATCAACCTCAACGCCGATCAGGGGGTGAACTACGGCGTGGTCGCCAAGGTCATGGCCTCGGTCGACCGCGCCGGCGTCAACCAGCTCTCGGTCCTGACCGTGGTCGAGTAGCGTCGGCGCCCGGAGGAGTCACATTCTCCGAAGGTGCAGACCGAGGAGCAGGGGCGTGCCGTTCATTCGATCGAACGCCGCGCTGGCGCCCCCCGCCTCGTAGTACCGCCGCATGGACGGCTCGACCACCTTCTCCACCAACCTCAGAAGCGAGAATCCGCTCCTACCTGCCGAAACCTTCAGGCTGTCGAGTGGATGGACGAACAGCTTCACGGCCTGGAGCGCGTCCTGGTGCCGGAAGGTGCAATCGCCACCGGCGGCTACATCTGGATGCAGATCGGTCACGATGAGCTCTCCTCCCGGCTTGAGCACCCGTGCCCATTCGAGCAGGGCGGCCGCGGAGTCGGGGAAGTGGGCCAGCGCCAGGTTGGAGACCAGGAGATCGCAGCTCGCATCGGCGAGGTCGTCCAGCCGATGATCCGAGACGAGCTGGACCTGCGCTCCGGCATGTTTCTCCAGCAACCGCGCAAGCATGCCCCTCGACACGTCGAACCCGAGCAGCTGAGCTGGATTGCGTGCCAGCATCTTCGCCCAGTGCCTGCCGGTTCCACACCCGACGTCCACGATGATCTTCCCTGAGAGCTGGCACGGCTCGAGCAGCTCCGCAAACATGATCTCGTCCAGGGCGACGACGAGATTTCCGGATTCGCTGTCATAGGTGGACGACCACAGGTCGTAGGCTGGCGCGGCCGCCATCTCACCGCCGGAAGATCGCTCGCCCGCGCGCCCACGCGCCCGCCCGCTCGCACGCAGGACCCGTCGCAAGAGCTTCGACAACATCGTGGACTCGGTCAGCTCGCCAGAATTGCACCGGTCGATGCGAATCGCAATCCTTCCCCCGGGTGCTCCAATCGAGCCCTGATCACCGCCTGGCGGCGTGGTCGGCCGGCTCCAGCCCCGGGTAGGTGGCCTCCCAGCGCGCGGAGAAGAGGGCCCGGAGGGCAGCGAACCTCGGCCCGTCGCGCCGCAGGGCGAAGCCATAGGTGAAGGCGTCCGGGTACACGTCGTAGTGCCGCCAGAGCTCGTCGCTGTCGAGGATGTCTTGCAACATCCGGGTGTGATCGGGGTGGGGCATCCAGATGAGATCCGGCTGGCGCCGCCACAGCTCGGCCGGGGAGAAGCCGGCGCCCGAGAAGGCGCGGTCGTGCAGGCCGAGGAGGTCGATGAGCACGACGTCCGGCGCCTCGGCTCCGACCAGGCCGTGTTCGGAGAGCGCCAGGGTGGTTCCAGGTGGCGCGGCCGCGGCCAGACGGGCCACCTCGTGCGCGGCCAGCCAGGAGTCGATCTCCGGAAGCGGGGTCGGAGCCGCGACGCCGTGGGCTTCTTCGACGGCTGCGAGGGCGGGGAGCGAGAGCGCGGGGAGTGGTCGAGCGGCCGCCTTTCGCGCGAAGCGGCGGCCAGCCTCGTCGAGGGCGCGCGCGCCGCCGAGGAGCACGAGCACGGCACCTGCGACTCTGACCAGCGCCGTGCATGCGGTCCGGGCGGCGCGCGCGTCGAGGGCCACCGGCTCGCCGGCCGGGCGCGCCCCGGGCGCGGGCACTTCGCCCCCACGCCATTCATGCACCCAGCGATCGGTCACCAGCGCCCCGGCGACGATCACCGGGGCCAGCGCCGGGAAGAAGAACCTCCCGAGGTGCCCCATGATCTGGGTGACCCCGAAGAGAGCCGCCACGGTGACCGTCGCCGGTCCGAGGAGCGCCGCGAGCAGCGGCAGATCGCGCCGACGCGCGAGCAGCAGGAGGGCCAGCACGAAGGGCGTGACGGCCCCAGCCGCCACCTCGAGGAACCAGAAGGGATTCCAGGCGTGCTCCCCGGCGAAGCCCCGGTAGAACCCGGGTCGCTTGGCGTGAAAGGCGAGCGGCAGCGGGGTACCGAGCAGGCGCCATTTCAGGGCCACGTCGATGGCCACGAGCACGACGAAGATCGTCGCCCACAGCAGCCCGCACCGAAGCCGAGCCCCGCGGGCGCCGGCACGGGCGCGCTCGCCACGCATCGCGACTCCCGCACCACCTTCCTGATTCCGTCCGACGACGAAGCCCGGCCCGAGCCCGAGCGCCAGGGCGGGACAGAGCGCCGCGATGATGGCGTTGTCCGGGCGGGCTTCGATGGCGAGCACCCCGATCAGCGCCGCCCCCAGCGCCCGGGCCGGCGACGGCGCCTCCCCCAGGCCGAGCGCCGTGAAGACGCAGAGCGTGGCCCCGAGGGCGCCGAGCATCGTGTCCATCCCGCTGTGGGCGTGGAAGGCGAACGCCTCGCCAAAGGCCAGCCCGGCGCCGAGCAGGATCGCCGCGACCAGCGCTCGAGGGGCGCCCGCCACCTCGAGGCCCCCCATCGTGAACCGCGCCCAGGTCGCCGTCAGGCTGGCCAGCCATCCAAGCGCCGCCAGTCCCGAGGCGAGCTCCAGGACCGACGCGCCGTCCGCCCGCGGGAGCGCCGCCCGGATGGCCGTGACGATCGCCAGGTGCAGCAGGCTGGTCACCCCGTAGACGGGGGCCTCGCCCGTGTTCCACGCCAGCCAGTGGCCGTGGAGCGCGTGCTCGGCGTACCGCAGGTACATGTACGCATCGTCGAAGTCCGTGGGCTCTGCCCGCGCCAGGGTCCACCCCCGCTCGGCCAGCCCCGCCCCGAGCCCGAGTGCGAGCAAGACGACCACGACCAGCCGCACGGATCTGGATGTCGACCCCGCTGCGATGGGCGAGGACACCCGTGGGGGACCGAGGCTCATCCCTCCATGTATATGACGCAGGGGTGTTCACCGGCGTGTCTCTTTCGAGCTCCGCGGCCCGACGACCCTGCTGCTGGTCGATCACCGAGGTCGAACTGCTGCAGGGGACGCATGGCTTGCTGCCCGCGCAGCGGGTCGATGTGGCCGAGGGTCGCCAAGGGACCACGGATCCGCGCGGCGAGCACAGGATCGCGCGGGTGGTCTTCCGCTTGCAGTCGCCGACCGGGATGTTCGGGGTGGTGCGTCCCGCGGGAGAGGTGCCATGTCTGTGAGGACGCTCGATCGCCTGTGGCTGAGTCGGGACGCGGCCCCCACCGCTCTCGGGCTGGCTCACCAGCTCGGGTGGCTCGACCAGGAGCTCGGGCGCGGGGGTGTCACCCCTCACCGGATCGAGGTCGGCGGCGCTCACCTGCTCCGGCAGACATACGACCACGCCCTGCCCGAGCTCGTTCGCGAGGGAGGCAACGTGGGTGCGCTGGCGGCCCGCGCGCAGGGCGCGCCGACCCGGGTGGTGGGCTTGACCTGGATCGACGAGGGCCAGGCCATCGTGGTCGCGCCGGGCTCCGGGATCACCGCCCCGCAGCACCTCCAGGGCAAGCGACTGGCCCTGCCGCGCTTTCGACGGGCGGATCTGGCGCAGAACCGCCGCGGCGCCTGCACCGCCCGCGCGATGAGCCTCGGGGGTTACCGGGGCGCGCTCGGGAGCGTCGGCCTGACCCTGGATGACGTCGAGCTGGTCGAGGTGGGCAGCGGCGGCGCGCGCGGTCCCGATGGGGTGCGCGACGAGAGCGTCCTGGCGCGCTGGGAAGGGCTGGCGCCGCTGTCCCGCGGCGAGGTGGACGGCGTCTACGTGAAGGGCCCAGACGTGGCCTGGGCGACGGCGGCGAAGCTCGGTGGTGCGGAGGTGGGCATCGATCTCGATCGACTGCCCTGGAGCCACCTGCGCATCAACGACGGGACGCCCAGGCCCATCACCGTTCACGAGGCTCTGCTCCGCGATCACTTCGAGGTCGTGGTCACCGTTCTCGTTCAGGTGCTGCGGGCCTGTGACTGGGCGAGCACCCAGGGCGCGCGGGTTCATCGGATCGTCGAGGACGAGACTCGCTCTTCCGCGGGGGCCGTGGCGGCGACGTATGGAGACAGCTTCCATGTGTCGATGACTCCCGACCTCTCCGTCGAGCGGATCGAGCTCTTGCGCCAGCAGAAGCGGTTCTTGCTGGCCCACGGATTCCTCGACCGGGACGTCGACCTCGATGCCTGGGTGGATGCCCGCCCGCTCGAAGCGGCTCGCGCTCGGCTGCTGGACGACGACAGGGGAGGGCCAGACGACGGCAGACGCGTCGACGGGCCGCGACCGGCTTTCGCGGTGGCGCGCGCCGGCTCCTCGCCGCAGTGAGGGCAAAGAGGGGGGCTACAGGGCGCGGAGCGTCCCGACGGTCAGATCGGCCAGCCGTCGTGCGGCCGCGTTGAGCTGCCGGCCGCGCGCCAGGAAGCACGCGACCGCCGGGAGGCCCGGCAAGATCTCGGCTGGCAGAGGGACCAGCTCTCGCAGGAAGAGTTGACTGCGGCAGGTGATTCCGAGGCCAGCCTGGACCGCGGCGCGCAGGGTCGACAGATTGGGCGTCTCCACCGCGATCCGGTAGCGCCGTCCAGCGGCATCCAGGCTGGCCAGCGCCGCCTCGCGAAATCGACACGGCCGCTCGAGCAGGGCGAGGGGAATGACGTCGGCCGAGGCCAGATCCTCGTCCCCGAACCAGCTCGTCGGGGCGGTCCGGATGGCCGTGGGATCGTCGGCGCCGGTGAAGCCCACGATCACGTCGAGCTGGTTGCGTTCGAGCTGGTGTTGCAGCTCGCTGGTCCCGGCCACGCGCGCATAGATCTGGGACGCCGGATGCAGGGCGGCGAAGCTGGCGAGGGCCCCGGGCAGGAGCGCGTCGGCGAAGTCCTGGACCATCCCCATCCGCACCGGGCCGCTGACCGGCTCGCCGCTGATGGCCACCAGCGCCTCGTCGTGAAGGCTGAGCACCCTCCGGGCGTAGTCGAGGAGCACCGCCCCCGCGGGGGTGAGGGCCAGGCGACGACCCTCACGGGCAAACAGGGTCTGTTGCACCAGCTCCTCGAGCCGACGAATCTGGAGGCTGAGGGCCGACTGGGTCACGAAGACCTGCTCGGCTGCGTTCAACATCGAGCCTCGGTCGACGATGGCCACGAAGCTGCGGAGCAAGTTCGTGGGTAGGTTGACCGGCATTGGGCTCTTTCGCTCGAACTGCAAGGTCTGCACCAGTGCACGAGTAGATCTAGCGGCAGGCCTCGTCCTCGTCCTCGTCTCCGTCTCCGTCCTCGGACGGCGGAGCGACTGGCGGGGAGCGAGTACGAGGACGGCGACGAGGACGAGGACGGGGACGGGGGAATGGGTGTTGTTTGGGGGGCGGGTTTGCTGCAGGCCCAGCATCGGTGCTGCGAGATCAGCAGTTGCCCGCCGGACGCGCTGCTGTTCGAGTGGGCTCAGCTGGTGGCATGGGAGATGCTGGGTCGGTTGGTCGAGACGACCGCCAGAACATGTCCACCCCCTCACGAAGTCCCTGGTACGCTCGGTTCACCCGGGCACGCTGGCTGTCGCCCTTGGTGGTGCTGGCCCTGTGGGAGCTCGGGGCGCGCACGGGGGTCATCCCGGCGCGCACGCTGGCGGCCCCATCCTCGGTCGCTGCGACCCTGGTGGCGATGCTGGCGTCGGGAGAGCTGCCGTCGAATCTGCTCGTGTCCTTCGGGCGGGTGGGCCTCGGGCTCGGCATCGGGGTGTCGCTCGGGATCGCCCTGGCGCTGGTCGCGGGTCTGTCGCGTCCGGGTGAGGCCGCGGTGGATTCTCCTCTCCAGATGCTGCGGACGCTGCCCACGCTGGCGCTCTCGCCGCTCTTCATCGTGTGGTTCGGAATCGGCGAGACCCCGAAGGTGGCGCTCATCGCCTTCGGGTCGCTCTTCCCGGTCTACCTCAACCTGTACAACGGGATCCGCGGGGTCGACGTGCGTCTGGTGGATGCCGCTCGCAGCTTCGGGCTGCGCGGCGCCGCGCTCATCCGGCACGTGATCTTGCCGGGGGCCTTGCCTTCCCTCCTGGTCGGACTGCGCTATTCCCTGTCGGTGGCGGTCCTGGTGCTGGTGGTGGCCGAGCAGATCAACGCCACCTCGGGGCTCGGCTACCTCATCAACAACGCGCGCGACTTCATGCGCACCGACGTGATCGTGGTGTGCCTGATCGTCTACGCCGCGCTCGGGCTCGCCGCCGACCTGCTGGTCCGGACGCTCGAGGCGCGCGCCCTCGCCTGGCGCCCCAAGCTGGTGGCGGAGTGAGGGAGCCCAGGCGATGAGCCTCTCCGGGCTCGAGCCGTTACCGATGCTGCCCGATCCCCTCGCGGGGGTCGTGTCGGGGAGCTTGCCGAAGCGCAAGCCGCTCGAGGTCGCGCCGTCCGCTCCCCTGGTCCGACTGCGCGGATTCACCCGCTCCTTCGGATCTTCGCGTGGATCTTCCAGCGGATCTGCGCGCGCGGTGATCGCGGATCTCGATCTCGACATCGCACCGGGCGAGTTCGTGGCCCTGCTCGGACGGTCGGGGTGCGGAAAGACCACCTTGTTGCGCACCCTGGCCGGCCTCGACGAGGTGGCGGGGCAAGAGGTCACCGTCCCGGGCTCGCGGGCGGTGGTCTTTCAGGACGCGCGCCTGCTCCCCTGGAAGCGGGTGTGGAGCAACGTGGCCCTCGGTCTGCCCGGCCGGGGTGCGGACGTGCGCGCGCGGGCCGAGGCCGCTCTGCGTGAGGTTGGTCTCGGGCATCGCCTCGACGCGTGGCCGTTGACCCTCTCGGGCGGCGAGGCCCAGCGGGTGGCCCTGGCCCGCGCCCTGGTGCGCGAGCCGCAGCTCCTGCTCCTCGACGAGCCGTTTGCCGCGGTGGATGCGCTCACCCGCATCAAGCTGCACGAGCTGGTGCTGGCCATCTGGCGCACCCATCGCCCCGCGGTCATGCTGGTCACCCACGATGTCGACGAGGCCATCGCCCTCGCCGATCGCATCCTGGTCCTCGAGCACGGCCGCATCGCGACCGAGACCCGGGTCGACGACGGGCGTCCCCGATCGGCCGAGCGGGCAGAGTCCCTGCGCCGGTTGCTGCTGCAGCATCTCGGCATCGCCTGCAAGGCGCAAGATAGTGACGCCAAGGCTCGAGGCAATGCGCAGTCCAACGACAATCGGACAGGCGCTCGCGGGGAGCCTTCGCCATGAGCCTGGTCCGACTTCGGCGCTGCGTGGCCGACTTCGGAGAGCTCCTCGGCTCCACCGAGGACGAGGCCACGATCCTCGCCCGGGGCTCGAAGCACCTCGCGGCTCTGGTCGCAGAGGACGACTGGTTGCCGGAGGAGTACGCCGCGCCCGATCCCGCGCGCTACCGGCAGTATCTGCTCCACTGCGACAGCCGGGAACGGTTCTCCATCGTGAGCTTCGTCTGGGGACCGGGACAGGCGACGCCCGTGCACGATCACCGCGTCTGGGGACTGGTCGGGGTCCTGCGGGGGGCCGAGCTCAACCAGGCCTTCGAGCCTGTGGTCGCGGCCGATGGTGGCGCGCGCCTGGTGCCGCACGGCGACCCGCAGCGCCTCACGCCCGGGGCCGTGACCGCCGTTTCACCCACCATCGGCGACATCCACCAGGTGGCGAACGCCTTCCAGGAGCGTGTGTCCATCAGCATTCACGTGTACGGCGGGAACATCGGTGCGGTCGAGCGCGCGACCTACGACGGTGAGGGACGAGCCAAGCCGTTCGTGTCGGGGTACGCCAACGAACGTCTGCCCAACTTCTGGCGGGCGGCGTGAATCACAGCCCGTCCGGAAATCTTTCTGCAGGCGAGGTGCGGGCGGCCTTGCTCACGCGGCGCGAGCTGGCGCTCTTCGATCTGCGCGACGAAGCGACCTTCGCCGAGGGCCACCCCCTGTTCGCGGCGCAGCTCCCGCTCGACCGGCTGGCCCTGGAGCTGCCGGTCCGCGTGCCGCGCAGGGGTACGCCAGTCGTGGTCTACGACGACGGCGAGGGCCTGGTGCAGCCGGCCTTGGAGCGACTGGCCGCCCTCGGGTACACGGCGGGGTACGCCCTCGAGGGCGGCCTCGAAGGATGGCGGCGCGCCGGCTACGAGCTCTTCGCGGACGTCAACTCCTACAGCAAGGCCTTCGGTGAGCTGCTGGAGTCCCGCCACCACACCCCGGCGCTGGCGGCCGAGGAGCTCGAGGCGTTGCTCTCCGCGAAGGCCGACCTGGTGGTGCTGGACGTTCGTCGCTTCGACGAGTACCAGACCATGAGCATTCCGACCGGGATCAGCCTTCCGGGCGCCGAGCTGGTCCTCGGGGTGGAGTCGGTCGCGCCCGACCCGGGCACCACCATCGTCATCAACTGCGCTGGCCGAACCCGCAGCATCGTCGGGACCGAGTCGTTGCGCAACGCCGGGATCCCGAACCGGGTGGTGGCCCTGCGCAACGGCACCATCGGGTGGCAGCTGGCTGGCCTGCGCCTCGACAGCGGCCAGTCCCGCCGCGTGCCCGGGCCTCCAGGCGAACGTCCGTCCCGGACGCCTGGACCGCCTTCGGATGCGGCCGAAGACCAGGACGAGGGCGAGGAAGGGCCGCTTGCACGTGCCCGGGTGCGCGCCCGCGGCGTGGCCTACCGGGCCGGCGTGCGGAGGCTGGGCGCGGCCGAGCTGGCCCTTCTGGCGGGCGACACCGCGCGGACCCTCTACCGCTTCGACGTTCGGACCCCCGAGGAGGCCGTGGCGTCACCTCTGCCTGGCTTCCGCCTTGTCCCCGGGGGCCAACTGGTCCAGGAGACCGACGTCTTCGCGCCGGTCCGCGGGGCACGAATCGTCCTCGGCGATCCGCTCGAAGTCCGGGCCGACATGACCGCCTCCTGGCTGGCACAGATGGGCTGGGAGGTCTACGTGCCGGACGCGGGGGCGCTGGCCTCGGCGCGGGGCCGCGCGGTCGAAACGGGGGATCTCGCGTCGGTCGCCGAGCCACCAGTCCGGGGGCCGGAGGGGCGCTACCGCCGTCCCTACGAGGGGGCCGACAACCCGCGAGCGGCCATCCAGGCCTACATCGACTGGGAGCTCGGGCTCGTCACACAGCTCGCGCGAGATGGAAGCCACGGCTTCTTCGTGGTGTGAGGCGGCCGGAAGCCCCACCGACTGCTCGATTCGGTCTTCTTGCTCAATTTCGCTTCACTTTCCCTCGCTTGCCCTTCGCTTGGTACGTCGGACCTCTCATCTGGTCAGGAGTTCACATGAGCATCAAGTTCATCGGCTACATCGGGTTCAACAACAACTCGGAGATCCACCCCAACCATGGCCGTCAGATCGACCGCCGCTACGTCGAGGACGCGGCGCGCGCCCAGGAGGAAGGCGGGTTCGACCGGGTCCTCATCCCGTTCGGCTCGTCCTCCCCCGAGAGCCAGATCGTGGCTGCACACGCTGCCGCCATCACCTCGAAGCTCGGCTTTCTCATCGCGCACCGACCGGGCTTCACCCAGCCTACGCTGGCGGCGCGCCAGCTCGCGACCCTGGATCAACTGAGCGAGGGCCGGGTGGCGGTCCACATCATCACCGGGGGCGCGGACGATGAGATGGCGCGCGACGGTGACCACAGCACCAAGACCGATCGATACGCCCGCACCGACGAGTACCTGTCGGTGTTGAAGCAGGAGTGGACGGCCGAGAAGCCCTTCGACCACGCGGGGCGGTTCTACAACGTGCGCCAGGGCTACAGCGCCATCAAGCCCACCAACTTGCCCATCTTCTTCGGCGGGGCCTCCGATGAGGCCATCGACGTGGCGGGACGCCACGCCGACGTCTATGCCCACTGGGGCGAGACGAAGGCCCAGGTGCGCGAGCTCATCGGTCGGGTGCGGGAGTCGGCGGGTCGTCAGGGCCGGGGCGGCAAGGTGGGGTTCAGCATGTCGCTGCGACCGATCATCGCGGAGACGGAGGAGGCGGCCTGGCGGCGGGCCGACGAGATCGTGGCGCGGGTGCGGGCGCTCCGCGAGGCGTCGGGCGTCGCCGTCAGCGGACATGCGCCGCCGAACGCCGGCTCGCAGCGGCTGTTGCAGACGGCCGCTGCCGGGTATCGGGTCGACGAGCGGCTGTGGACCGGGGTGGCGGCGGTGGGCGGCGCACAGGGCAACTCGACGGGCCTGGTCGGCACGCCGGACCAGGTGGCCGAGGCCCTGCTCGAGTACGCCGAGCTTGGCGTGGATCACTTCCTCATCCGCGGATTCGAGCCGCTCGGTGACGCCATCGCCTACGGACGGGAGCTGATTCCGCGCGTACGGGCCCTGGTGGCGGCGCGCGAGCGTGAGGCCTTCACGGCGGCGAGCGGCGGCTTCGCCGCACGCGGGCGGGCGGCGGGCGCCCCCCCGCGTGCCCCCCACGGAATCGGATGAGCGCGCGAGGCCTGGCGATGGGGCGGCGGCTGGCGCTCGCTGCCGTCGTCGCTACAGCGGCGGGCTGTCACACGCGTGCGAACGGTGGTGGCGGTCCCGCTGACACCGCCACCTCCTCCTCCGTCCTCCGCGTGGCCAGTCAGAAGGGCGGCACCAAGGCGATGTTGACGGCGGCCGGTGTCCTCGGCGACGTGCCCTATCGCATCGAGTGGGCGGAGTTCCCGGCCGCCCAGCACCTGCTCGAGGCGCTGGGGGCGGGCGCCGTCGACGTGGGCGGCGTGGGGGACGCTCCCTTCCAGTTCGCGTACCAGGCGGGCAGCCCGATCAAGGCCGTTCAGGCGATCCGCTACGACCCGAGGACCACGGCCAGCGCCATCCTGGTCCCGGCGGGCTCGACCATCCGGACGCTCGGTGACCTCAAAGGCCGGCGCGTGGCCACCGGGCGCGGCTCGGCGGGGCATTACCTGCTGCTGCGGGCGCTCGTGCGGGCTCATCTCGCGGTCGGCGACGTGACCCTGGTCTTCCTGGCTCCCGGTGATGCCAAGGCGGCCTTCTCGTCCGGGGCGGTCGATGCCTGGTCCACGTGGAACCCCTACGTCGGTGCGGCCGTGCTCCACGACGGTGCGCGCGTGCTGCCGGACAGCCTCGGTCTGTCGACGGGCACGGGGTTCATCGCGGCGAGCGAGCGGGCCATCAAGGAGAAGCGTGCGCTCATCGAGGACTTCCTGCGCCGCAACGCGCGCGCACAGCTATGGGCGGTCTCGCACGCGGAGGACTTCGCGAAGGTGCTGGCCTCCGAGACGGGCCTGCCGGCGGACGTTGCCCGCTACACCGCGGACCGTGGCGTGCGCAGCACGTTGCCTCTCGATGGAGCGCTGCTCGCCGAGCAGCGCCAGGTCCTGTCGACCTTCCGGGCGGCGGGTGCGCTGCCTGCCGAGCGGAACTTCGCCAGCGGGTTTGATCCCACCTTGTTTCGGGGCACGGAATGACTGGCTCTCATCCAGCAACGGGGGCGGGGACTGCGGCCCAGAGAGCAGTCGATTGAATCGGGGACGTGGCTCGCTGCCGCTCGCACGTCCCCGCGCCCCTCTCGCTCCGCGCGGCAAAGCCGCGCTACGCTCGCCCGTCCCCGCGCGGCGATTGAATCGGGGACGTGGCTCGCTGCCCCTCGCCCGTCCCCGCGCCCCTCTCGCTCCGCGCGGCAAAGCCGCGGTAGGCTCGCCCGAACAACGGACGGTGAACGAGGTACTTCGCGTTGCCGACCCCGGAATGAGAGGGGCCCCACTTTTCAAGGCCCGCACGCATGAAATCGGCATGGTGATTGCTGAGCCCGGGAGCCCAACGTCCTCCCGAGGTCCGCATTCATGCCCAACCGCCGCCTAGCACTCACTCCCCTCCAGCGCGCATCACGTGTCGTCACGACTCTGCTCGGTGCGGTCCTCGTCGTGCCCCTCGCAGGGGTGGCGCACGGCCAGGTGCCCGACGAGCCGGTCGCGCCGGCCGGCGTCTCCGAACCGATGTCGAGCGTGGACGCCGGCACATCGGAAGGGGGCATCGTCCCCGCCCCGACGCCCCCACCGGCGCTACCGGCGCCATCGCCCGTGCATCCTGACCTGGTCCCGGCGCCGGCAGCTCCGCAGACTGCCGCCCCCGTGGTGGGCGCGCCTCCCGAGACGTCGACGCTTTCGCCCCCACCGCCCCCCGCACCTCCGGCGCCGATTCCCCCACCGAACGCCGCTTCCCCAGGCCCGACCAGCGACAGCGCGGTGGCCCTCGGGACCGTCGTCGTCACCGGGGTGCGCGGGAGCAAGCCGCGCACCGTGGCCGACAGCCCCGTTCCGGTCGACGTCATCGGCGCGGAGCAACTCACCGCCACCGGCCGCACCGGGCTCAAGGAGATCCTCGGCAACCTCATCCCCTCCCTGACCATGCCGGCGCTCGGCGGCGGCGGGACCTCGGCCAGCGTGCGCCCCATCGCGATCCGGGGCCTCTCCGGTGACTATGTGCTCGTGCTGGTGAACGGCAAGCGTCGCCACACCACCTCGCTCATCAACAACCTCTCGCGGGTCTCGGGGGGAAGCACCCCGGTGGACATCGATCTCATCGCCACGAGCGGCGTCGGCCGCATCGAGGTCCTCCGCGACGGCGCGGCCGCGCAGTACGGGTCGGACGCCATCTCGGGCGTCATCAACATCATCCTCGATCGCGAGCCCACCGGGCTCTCCTTCAGCGAGACCGCTGGCTCGACCTACAGCAAGGGCGCGGCCCTGGTCCAGCAGACCCTGAGCGTGGGGACGCCGCTCGGGCACCACGGCGGCTTCGCCCGGCTCGCGCTCGAAGCCAAGTTCCACGATGCCGCCGACTCCTCGGCCGGTCCGCTCCCCGCCCTGCGCGCCAATGGCCAGCCCAACGACTACTACCCGCCCATCTCCGCGACCGAGCCCGACCCGCGCGAGGCCGCCGCCCGCTCGCGCATCTTCGCGAATGGCTACGGCCGCTCCAACCGCGATCTCATCTTCAACGCCCTCTACAACGCCGAGCTGCCGCTCGGCGATTCGCTTCGACTCTACAGCTTCTCGACCCTCAGCTACCGGAACATCAAGGACGCCCGCGGAGCCTTCTCCGCCAACAACATCAACTCCCTCCCGGAGCTCTATCCGACTGGCTTTCAGGCCTACCGGCGCATCTCGGAGTGGGACTTCCAACCGACGCTCGGCCTGCGCGGCACCGTGGCGGAGTGGGACTGGGATCTGAGCAGCAGCTACGGCCGGGATCACGTGCGGCTCGGCGCCGAGAACACCCTCAACCCCTCGCTCGGGCCCACCAGCCCCACCTCGTTCTTCATGGGCAAGCAGATCCAGGATCTCCTGGTCAACAACCTCGACATCAGCAAGGCCTTCAGCCTCGGCCTGGCCGAGCCGCTCGAGCTGTCCTTCGGGTTCGAGCACCGCTGGGAGCGCTTCCGCAACCTCGCCGGGGAGCCCGACAGTTACCGCGATGGGGGCTACATCATTCCCATCGGCACCGACCCGTTTCACCAGGCGCCGCTCGCAGGTGGCATCGGAGGCTTTGGCGGGCTCTCCCCTTCGCCTGGTCTGGCCTCCTTCACGGGGACCTCGCCCGCCGACCAGCGCTCCCTCCACCGCAACAACATCGCCACCTACCTGGATCTCGGCAACAAGATCACCCGCCGCTGGTACGTCGGGCTCGCCGCTCGGGCCGAGCACTACGACGACAGCGCGGGCAACACCATCAGCGGCAAGGTCTCGACCCGGGTCGAGCTGGTGCACGGCCTGGCGCTGCGGGGGGGCATCAACAGCGGCTTTCGTGCGCCCTCTCTATCGCAGACTGGCTTCTCCACCACCCAGAACACCGCGACCATCATCGGGAGCGACCGGGTCAACACCACCTCCAAGTTCCTCCCGGTGGATAGCCCGGCGGCGCTGGCGCTCGGGGCCACCCCGCTCAAGCCCGAGAAGTCGCTGAACTTCACGGCTGGCGTGACCTTCGAGCCGGTCAGCGCCTTTCGTCTGACCGCCGATCTCTACCAGATCAACCTCGACGGTCGCATCGTCAAGACCGAGTTCCTCGGGACCGCCAACAACGGCGGAACCGCCATCCGCGACATCCTGGTCGCCAACGGCATCACCGGCGTGGACAGCGCGCAGTTCTTCACCAACGCCCTCGACAGTCGAACCCGGGGGATCGACGTGGTGGCCGAGGCCACCTTCCGGCCGAGCACCGAGGGCGTGCCTCTGGGGACCGTGCACCCGAGCGCCGCCTACAGCTACGCGACCACCAGCATCACGCACGTCGCCGACAACCCGGCGGCGCTCGACAACCTGAACGTGGTGCTCTTCGGGCGCCAGGCCCAGCGGGATCTGGTGGTCGCCGTCCCCAAGGACAAGCTGGTGCTGAACCTGGACTGGAGCATCTGGCGGCTGCGCAACAACCTGCGGGTGACCCGCTTCGGCTCCTACATCGAATCGGGGACCACCGCGGACGGAGATCGCACCTTCGGCGCCAAGTGGATCACCGATCTCGACGTCGGCTACGACCTCACCGATCACTTCTCGGTGGCGGTGGGGGCGAGCAACCTGTTCGACGTCTACCCCGACAAGAACGGCATCGTCGCCGTGCAGGATGGCTCGGGACAGTACGGCATGTTCGCGCCCTTCGGGCTGAGCGGGGGGTTTTACTACGCGCGGCTGGCCGGCAACTTCTGAAGCTCGCGCCGAGGGCTATCAGTCGCCCTGATATGTCGGTTCAAAAACTCTGGGGACTCGTCGGGAGGCGGCGGTGATATCAGCTCCGGGGTGACCAGCCGCGACGCTGGCCGAAAGGAGCGACGATGCCGAGCGAGAATTCCGAGTCCTTGAGGAAGCTGCTGGGGGATCTGCATGCCCACCGGGTGGCGACGATGGATCCCGCCATCTTGAAGGTCAACATCGATCAGCGGCAGACGCTGGTCGACACGGCGGATCGGTCCCGGTTCGTGAAGGCCGGGGACCTGCTGGCGCCCTTCACGCTCGACGAGGTCGGGGGCACCACCCTGACGCTCGACGCGCTCACCGCCGACGGCCCCGCCGTGCTGATCTTCTTCCGCTTCGCGGGCTGCCCGGCCTGCAACATCGCCCTGCCATTCTACCAGCGCCAGCTCTACCCGGACCTGCGTGCGCTCGGTGCGCGGCTGGTGGCGGTGAGCCCGCAGGTCCCCGAGCGCCTGGTGGAGATCAAGACCCGACACGCCCTCGAGTTCGAGGTGGCGACCGATCGCGGGAACGCCCTCGCGCGCCGGCTCGGCGTGGTCTACACCTTCGACGAGGCGTCCAAGCAGCTCTCGCTGTCCAAGGGGCCCGGGATCGGCGAGGTCACCGGGACGGGGACCTGGGAGTTGCCCATGCCGACCGTGGTGGTGATCGGGCGCGACCGGGTGGTGCGGTACGCGGACGTCAGCCCCGACTGGCTGGTGCGCACCGAGGCGACCGCCATCCTCGATGCCGTTCGGGCATCCCTCGCCCTCGAGGCGGCCGCCTGAGGTCCGCCTTCACCGTGCCCGCCCCAGGCTCCAGCGCCGCGCCCGAATGGCCGGCCTGTAGAGACAGACTTCGGAACCCCGCCGCCCCCGCCGCTCGACGCCGTCTGCGACGCGCGCGCCTCGACACAGAAAGGACATGCAGATGACCGCAACCGCCAGCAACGTGACCTCGGAGTTCGCTTCCCCCCTCACCGTCGTTCCCCTCGAGCCCAGCATCGGCGCCGAGATTCATGGGCTCGATCTCCGCCAGCCGCTGAGCGACGCGGTCCGGGACGAGATCAAGCAGACCATTCTCGAGTACAAGGTCGTCTTCTTCCGGGACCAGAGCCTGACGCGGGAGCAACACGCCGCCTTCGCGGGGCGCTTCGGGAAGCTCTACACCCACCCGAACACCACCCGCGACGACAAGATTGCGCAGATTCACAAGATCGCGGCGGCCGACTTCGCCAAGTACGAACGGGTCGCCGATCCCACCACCCTCGAGGCCGGGTATCACACCGACACGAGCTGGCGGTTGGTTCCCACCTGGGGGGCGGTCCTGCGGGCGGTCACCTTGCCGGAGGTGGGGGGAGACACCATCTGGGTGGATGCCGGCGCAGCTTACGAGGGCCTGCCGGACGAGACCAAGCGACGGCTCGAGGGGCTCTTCGTGACCCACGACTTTCGCTCGGCCCTGAACCGGGCCGGTTACGACTACCCCATCGTGGCGCATCCCCTGGTCAAAGCCCACCGGGAGACGGGCAAGAAGATCCTCTGGGTCAACTTCACCCAGCGGCCGCACATCGTGGGGTTGGATCTCGCCGAAAACCGCGAGATTCTTCAGCTGGTGCTCGCGCAGTACCAGAAGCCCGAGCTGCAGGTCCGCTTCTCCTGGAGGCCGGGCTCGATCGCCTTCTGGGACAACCGGGCGGCCGTTCACTACGCCGTACGCAACTACGGGGACTTTCCGCGGGTGCTCGAGCGCATCCTGATCGCCGACGAGCCACAGTACGCGGAGCTGTGACGGGACGGGCGGGCGGGCCGCCTGGTGATGACGATGGGCGGCCCACCTGCTCCCACACTGTCTCTTTTAACAGAGGTATGTCTTGAATTACGTCACCGGGGCTCATAAGCTCATCCTCATGAACAAGGCGCCGCGTTCGCGGAGGTACCTCGCCTCTTCCTGTTGAAGCGGCCGCGCCGGGGCTCGCTCGATTCGGTCGAGTGGACGCCCCGGTGTCGGTCGGACGAGGTCAACGACGTTTCAGAGGGAGAAGCCATGCGTAAGCCGCATCCACGGGGGTCACAGCCGTGCCGGTCCTGACACTGCCGCAGCTCGAAAAACTGTCACTCTCGGTGCGGGCCAAGGCGCTGGTGTTCGAGGACCCACGCTCGCAGGCGTTGCTCACGCGCATCCGGCAGGTCGCGCCGAGCAAGGCCACCATCCTCATCGCGGGCGAGACGGGCACCGGCAAGGAGATCGTGGCCCGCCACATTCACGAGCTGTCTCAGCGGGCCGGACAGCCCTTCGTGGCGGTCAACTGCGGAGCCTTCTCCGAGTCCCTGATCGAGAGCGACCTATTTGGCCACGAGAAGGGGGCCTTCACGGGTGCGCTGACCGGCAAGGCCGGCTGGTTCGAGGCTGCGCACGGTGGGACGCTGTTCCTCGACGAGATCGGGGACTTGCCGCTCGGGGCGCAGGTCAAGCTCCTGCGGGTCCTGCAGGAGCACGAGGTCGTTCGGCTCGGATCGCGGCAACCCATTCCGGTGGACGTGCGCCTGATCGCGGCGACCAACGTCAAGCTCGAGGAGGCGGTGGCGTCGGGGCACTTCCGCGAGGATCTCTTCTACCGGCTGGCGGTGGCGAAGATCGGCGTCCCACCCTTGCGCGAGAGACCCGGCGACATCTTGCCGCTGGCGCGATACTTCCTCGAGCTCTACGGGATCCGCCTCGGCTCCGGGACACCGCGCGAGATTCCGCTCCTGTCCCCGGCGGCGGAGGCGTGCCTGCTCGGACACCCATGGATGGGCAACATCCGTGAGCTCGAGAACGCCATGCACCACGCCCTGCTGGTCTGCCAGGGCGGCCGGATCGTTCCCGAAGACTTGCCCCTCATCATCCTGCCCCAGCGGCGAAGTGTCGGTATCGGGGTCGGGGGGGCCGGGGCTGGCTTCGAACCGGAGGCGGTTCCGTCCACCGCCGGCAGCGGAGGAGGAGGTGGTGGAGCCGGAGGAGCCGGTCCGGTGGAGAGCGGCGATCCCCGCACCGCCTTGCAGCAGGCCCTCCGGTTGCTCTACGAAGAAGGCGGGCCCAACCTCTGGGACGAGATCGAGGAGATGGTGATGCGCACGGCGTACGCGCATGCGCGCCAGAACCAGCTCCGCGCGGCCCGCCTGCTCGGGGTCAGTCGGAACGTGGTGAGGGCTCGTCTCCTGCAGTTCGGGGCGCTGACCCGCTCCGCGCGGGGCCTCGAAGGTTCCGAGTCGACCGGTCGCGGCGACGACGAGGACGGCGATGGCAAGGACGACCATGCGCCGGAGATCCAGGTCCCGGCTCCGGCGAGGCTCATGGTTCTCCCGGCGGGACCTTCGCCCTCTTCGATGGTGGGGCTGGCGACCGCGGAACACTCGCTCTGACCAGCGCGGGGAGCTCGGACATGTGACCGAACGCGATGGCCCCCGCGGCCGTGAGGTTCGGTACGTGCGCGGGAGAGGCCGCGTAGCCGAACACCGTCATCCCGGCCGCGACCCCGGCGCGCACCCCGACCACCGTATCGTCGACGACCGCGCACCGAGCGGGCGCCTTGCCCAGGGTCGCGGCCGCGAGGAGAAGTAGATCGGGAGCCGGCTTGCCGTGGCGCACCTCGGACGCGCTGAACAGTCGGCCGCGAAACCGAGACGCGAGCCCCGTCGCCTCGAGCGAGGCCTCCATCTTCTCTCGGCCCCCGTTGCTGGCCACGCAGGTCGGAATCGGGATGGCGTCGAGCGCCGCCACGACACCCTCCACCGGTTGCAGCTCCCGGGCGAACGCCGTGGCGGTGCGCTCTCGCAGCGCCTGGAAGATCACATCGGGCAACGCTCGGCCGAGGTCCGCCTCGAGCATGCGCCGCCCGGCCGGTCCCGAGTGGCCGATGTAGCGCGCCAGGATCTCGTGCGGCGTCAACGTGTACCCGTGCTCCGCCAGCACCTCGGCCATCAGGCGGGCGACGATCCGCTCGCTGTCCACCAGCACGCCATCGCAGTCCAGAATCAGGAGCTCGAAGGAGCCCGGGGGCCTCGCTGTCTGGGGGGCGGCGTCGCTCGGCATCGCCCGACCATCCTACGACGGGTTTGGTCCACGCCGTGTGCCCAGCGCGCCGTGTGTGCCGTGTGCGGTGCGCCCGTGTGCGAGGTGGTGGGATCCGGCCGCCAATCCCGGCTGCGACCCGGCACAGGCTGTGAGCGGAGCGCCACAGGCGGAAGCGCCACGCGCAGTCGAGATCCGCGGCTGCCGCAGGAAACCCGGGCCGAAAGGACGGCGCCCGGCTTGCAATCAGGCCGCGGGATGTGGAACCAGAGCGCGACGCCCAGTTCTGACCGGCGACATGGTGGTCTTCACGTCTTGCGAGTCTCGGCGGTCGCGGGATCGATCGCGGTGTCCAGCCTGGCCGTCGAGCTCGGCTGCGCGACGATCCAGAGCGGCGACTATGCCGTTCCTCTCGATCCCTTACCTTCGCCCGTGCCTTCGCCTTCGCCTTCGCCTTCGCCTTCGCCTTCGCCAGTGCCGGGCGCCGGAGCCCGGCCGGCCACGAAGGCTCCGGAGACGCTGGCGATCAGCGCCGGTGAGCTCGACTGGCTCGCCAGCCCGTTCTTCGGAGTCATCGAATTCACCTTCGAGAACAACGGCGAGACCTGGGCCGAGATCGACCAGATCGATCTGGACTTCGGAACGCCCGACAAGAACCGGAGCGTCCTCATTCCGTTTGGTGCGGACATCCAGACCTGGGAGGCGGCCATCCTCGAGCGCAACGCCGTCCGGGCCGCCAATCGCGACACCGCCCTGTCGCTCCTCGCGCTCGGTGGGGCGGTCGCCCGGTCGGCCCACCCGCGGGGAGCGGCCGGGCGGGCCGGCGGCGTGGTGGCGGTCGGGGCCCTGGCCACCTTGCTGGCCTCGCGCGCGAGCGAAGGCAATGGGCTCGGCAGCGTGAGCGAGGATCGGTTTCCGGCTGACGCGCTCCTCAACCTGCCGATTCGCGTGCCTCCTGGTCTCTTCGCCAAGCGCAGGTTGCTGCTCAACACCGCCCGCTATCCGCTCGGCGGCTGCATCGACTCGGTGATTCTCAGTTATCGCGTCTCGAGGGCCAGCGACGCACCTGAGAGCCACCGGGTGCGGGCCACCTTCAAGACCAGTGTCTCGGAATGGCAATCCCGAACGTGTCAAGCGTTGAAAGGCGGCGCTATCGAGAACCACTGAACGCCGGCGCCAGCCTGCTGGCGTGGAGACCGCTGGTCTCGCGCGGCGGCACGACGCCCGCCTCAGCGGAGTGCTGCCGCCGACGGGCCACCGTGTGGCGATTCGCCGGGACGGGCAGTCCGAGGTTCCCGCGCAAGGTGTCGTGCGCGTACTCGACGCGGAAGAGGCCGCGCTGGCGGAGAATCGGCAGCACCTTGCTGGTGAAGGCGCCAAAGTCCTGGGGATTACCGAGCCGCACGTTGAAGCCGTCGGCGGCTCCTTCCAGGAACCAGCGCTCGATCTCGTTGGCGACGGCGGTCGGCGAGCCCACGAAGGGGGATCGCGAGGCGGCGAAGCGCCAGGCGGCCTGCCGCAAGGTGAGCTTTTCCTGGCGCGCGACGCGCTTGATGCGCTCCGCGTGCCCGCGGTAGCCATTGCTGCCGAGGTCGCCGAGGTCGGGGAACGGCTCGTCGAGCGGATAGCGAGAGAAGTCGTGGTAGTTGAAGGGACGACCGAGCTGGACCAGCGCCTTGGCGAGATCGAGCTTGCCGAGCTCGGCCTCCTCCCGGTCCTTGGCCTCGGCGTCGGAGTCGGCGACGATCGCGAAGAGGCCCGGGAAGATCAAGGTGTGGGCCGGGTCGCGCCCGGCGGCCGCCACGCGGCGCTTGATGTCGCCGTAGTACTCCCGGGCCTCGTCGAAGCCATCCGCGGTGGTGAAGATGCCCTCGGCGATCGCCGAGGCCAGGTCGCGGCCCTCGGCGGAGACCCCCGCCTGGAAGATCACCGGCTGGCCCTGGCGCGACCGGGAGATGTTGAGGGGACCTGCCACCGAGAAGAATTCCCCCGTGTGGTTCAGGGCATGCTGCCTGGTCTTGTCGAGGAAGATGCCGCGTTCCTTGTCGCGGGGGAAGGCGTCGTCCTCGTAGGAATCCCAGAGGCCCTGGACGATCTGCACGTGTTCCCTGGCCCGGCGGTAGCGGGTGTCGTGCTCCCAGTGCTCGGCGCGGCTGAAGTTGCGGGCGGCGCCCTCGAGGCCGGTGGTGACGACGTTCCAGCCCGCGCGCCCTCCGCTGATGAGATCGAGCGAGCCGAACTGGCGGGCCACGTTGTAAGGCTCGGTGTAGGAGGTGGTCAGGGTCGCGACCAGGCCGATGTGCGACGTCGATCCCGCCACCGCGGACAGCAGGGTGAGCGGCTCCAGCCGGTTGAGGAAGTGCGGCGCGGTGTCCGGCGTGATGTAGGGACTGTCCACGATGAACACCAGGTCGAACTTCTCGGCCTCCGCCGCCCGGGCTGCCTGCCGGTACCAGGCGATGTCGATGCTGGCGTCCGCCGCCAACGAAGGATGCCTCCACTCGTTCTGGGTCATTCCGACGCCGCTGAGGATGGCGCCGAGTCGAAGGGTGCGTCTTGACATGTGCTCCCTCCTACCGGGCCGGCGGTCACCGGACAATCGAGGATTCGTCAAGCGACTGATGAGGTGAAGGAGCTCCAGGTACTACAGACGGGTGCTCAAGATCGCGGGAGCGGAGTGGCGGTAGGCTTCACAGGAAGGCCGCGGCCAGGCGCAGGGCCTGGCTTGCCTCGGCCCGACCGTTCACGACCTTCTCGTGCGAGACGACCAGCCGGGCCAGATCGGGCAAGGCGGCCAGGCGTTCGAGCTCCGCCCGCAGGGCCGACCGGTCCTTGACCAGCGCCAGCTTCGCGAGCCGGGATACCCGTGGCCCGGGAGCCGATCCCATCAGGGTCGTGAAGAGAAACCCGAGGACATCGCGCTTGCGATCCATGTTCATGACGACGTCGTTGAGGATCACCGAGACGCCGTCCAGCCCCCGCACCAGCATCGCCCCCTCTCGGTCGCCCGTCCCCGGCAGGGTGCGCAGGCGCACCGCCTCGTCCGACGGGAAGTCCTCGTAGACTCCGTCGACCGCGACCACCTTCTCGACCGCGGGACGTGACCCGCGGGTGGTGAACACCTTCAGCGTGGGGTAGCGCTGCTTGTACGCCGCGGCGTCCAGGCGGTGGTACGCCCCCGGCACCACCAGGTGACGCGGCGGCCCCCAGGCCTCGATCTCGCGCATTTCGCTCTCGTCGAGGGCGATGGCGCTGTGAATGACCAGCCCGCCATCCGCGCACTTTGCGATGGTCATGGTGCGCCGCAGGCTCATGCCGGGCACGGCGCCCTCCACCCGCCACAGGCGGTCAGCCAGCTTCTCGATCCCCGAGCTCGGGCGCACCCGCCAGGAGCCTTCGATTGAATTCGCCATGCCCGGAACCTAGTTCACCGCTCTCGAAATAGGGTCGAAATGGGGTCGAAATGGGGTCAATGATCCGCCGTCGAGGCGAAGTTCCCGCGAGGCGCGACGACGACCAGTACCCCTTGGTATTTGCCGGGGCCTGTCGCCCGGCACCCGCCACCTCACCTTCCGGGGCCTTGCCGGCCGTCCAGGCGAGCAGCGGCAGGGCGCCGAGCCGAGCCGACGTGGCCGTGCTTGACGCCCCGCGAGAATTCCATGCGCCGGCATCCCCTGGTGGTAGCGGAGATCACATGTGGCTGCGCCCTCACCGTCTCGGCGTCGGGGGAGGGCGACCCTCGGTCACTCGACCTTCTCGCGTATCCAGGAGCCCGAGCGGTAGAACGCCAGGCTGGCGAAGCTCGCCATGGCCACGAATCGCAGCACCGCGGGCAAGGGCCAGTCGGTGGCGAGCGCGCGCAGCCCGAGCGCGGTGCCGAAGAGCACCGCGGCCAGCAGCATCGAGATCCTCGCGAAGATCCTGGTCAAGACCCGGATCGGGGTCCTGGTCGAGGTCCTGGGGATGGAGCCAACCTTCCCGTCGACCAGCAGCGCCAGACAGGCGAGGAGCCCCGACAGACCGAGCAGAGTCAACGTATCGTGGGTGATCACGCCTCGGCCCATCGGGAGAACCAGGACCGGGCTGAAAAGGGAGGTGTTAACTTCGCGGGATGGGCCTCCGCAACGCGGAGCTGGCTCGACCGGCGGTGGACACCGGGAGCGCGAAGGGATACGGTCGTCGGGTGGCTCACCTGCTCATCGTCGATGACGACAACGACATCGTGCAGGTCCTGGGCGAGCTTCTGCGCCTGGACGGACATGAGGTGCGCACCGCCTCGACGGGAGAGGAAGGACTCGCGGTCCTGAGAGCAGCACCCTTGCCCGAGGTCGTCGTGCTCGACGTGGACATGCCCGTGCTCGGAGGGATCGGCATGGCCCACAAGATGCTGCTGCACGACGCGGGCGAGGAGCACGTTCCGATCATCCTCATGTCCGCCAGGTCCGACCTGTCCGAGCTCGCCCGGGAGATGGGAACGCCATACTTCGTGAGAAAGCCCGCTTCGATCGCGGTCTTCCGGGATCGACTCGTCCGGGCGCTGGCCGAACGAAAGGCACCCACCTCGGCCTGAAGCCAGGCCTCGGAGTCCCCACAGCGCTCTTCGCGTCCGACGGGTGTAAAGTCCCCGAGGGGCCGACTGCAGTCGCCCATGAGGTCACGCCATGGATAGCGCTCTCGTGGTTCATCGCCTTCACTTCGCCTTCACGGCGACCTTTCACTACCTGTTCCCGCAGTTGACCATGGGCCTGGCCCCGCTGATCGTCATCCTGAAGGTCATGGCGCTCCGCCGCCCCGAGCGGGGCTTCGCCGAGGCCGCTCGCTTGATCGGGAGGCTCTTCGCCATCAACTTCGTGTTCGGTGTGGTCACCGGAATCCCGATGGAGTTCCAGTTCGGCACGAACTGGGCGCGGTTCTCGCGGTTCGCGGGGGGCGTGATTGGACAGACGCTGGCCATGGAGGGGATGTTCGCGTTCTTCATCGAATCCGCCTTCCTCGGGCTGTTCTTGTTCGGTGAGAAGCGGCTGTCTCCCCGCGCCCATCTCGCCTCGGCCTTCGCGGTGTTCGCGGGCTCCTGGCTCTCCGGATACTTCATCGTGGCCACGGACGCGTGGATGCAGCATCCCGTCGGCTACAGCGTCGCGGCCGACGGGTCGGTCGAGCTCGCGAGCCTGACCGCGCTGCTGTTGAATCCGTGGGCGCTCTGGCAATACCTGCACACGATGGGTGGGGCGCTCGTGACCGGGGCCTTCGCCTCCGCGGGGCTCGGGGCCTACTACGCCCTTCGGAACCGCGGGCGCGACGACGCGCGGGTCGCGCCGATCCTGCTCGAGGTGGGCATCATCGTGGCCGCCGCCGCGAGCGTGTGGCAGCTCTTTCCGACCGGGGACAGACAAGGTGCGCTGGTGGCAAACCACCAGCCAGTGACGCTGGCGGCGATGGAGGGGTTGTTCACCAGTCGCCCGAGCGCCCCCCTGGTGCTGATCGGTCAGCCGAACACCGAGGAGCGGCGGATCGACAACGCCCTCGAGGTGCCATCCATGCTGAGCCTCCTCACCTACCGTCGCTGGAGCGCATCGGTTCGTGGCCTGGATGCCTTCCCGCGCGAGACCTGGCCCGACAACATCGGGCTCCTCTACTACAGCTATCATGTGATGGTCGGCCTCGGGACGTTGCTGATCCTCCTCGCCGGGATCGGCCTGGTCTGGCTGGGCAGGGGGCGTCTTCACACCAGCCGGGCCTTGCAGTGGGCCCTGGTCCTGGCGGTGCCCTTGCCCTACATCGCCAACACGGCCGGGTGGATGACGGCCGAGATCGGTCGGCAGCCCTGGCTGGTCCACGGCCTCATGTTGACGGCCGTCGGCACCTCGAACCACGTGTCGGCGGGCAACGGGCTCTTCTCCTTGCTCGGGTTCATGGGCATCTACGCGCTGCTGGCGATCGCCTTCATCATCCTCATGACGAGGGTGATCGCCCAGGGCTCGAGGGACGACAGGCAGCTCGCCGAGTCCGGCGCCGGGACGATCCCTCCCGCGGCTCGGGCGGCGGAGTGAAGGGACCGTCATGGAGATTGTCTGGTACCTCCTCGTCGCGTTCATGCTGGTCGCCTACGTGGTCCTCGACGGCTTCGATCTGGGAGCTGGCGCCATCTACAAATGGGTGGCGAGGACGCCGTCCGAGCGGGCCGCCGTGCGCCGCACCATCGGTCCGGTCTGGGACGCCAACGAGGTCTGGCTGCTCGCGGCGGGCGGGACGCTCTACTTCGCGTTTCCCCAGCTCTATGCCTCGAGCTTCAGCGGCTTTTATCTGCCGCTCATGATGGTGCTGTGGCTCCTGATCGGCCGTGCGCTCGGCCTCGAGCTCCGCGGGCACCTCGGCGAGGATCTCTTTGCCGAGGCGTGCGACACGATCTTCATGGTCTCGAGCTTGCTCCTGGCGGTCTTCCTCGGCGCCGCGCTCGGGAACGTGGTCCGGGGTGTCCCGATCGAGGCCGACGGCTACTTCTTCCTGCCGATGTGGACGGACTTCCGGACCGGTGTCGAGCCCGGCGTCCTCGACTGGTACACCGTCCTTTGCGGCGTCGTCGCGCTGGTGGCGCTCGCCACCCACGGCGCGAATGACCTCGCGGTTCACACCGAGGGCGCCGTGAAGATCCGGGCGCGCGGCGTCTCGAGGTGGGGCGCCCGCCTCCTCGCGCTCCTGACCCTGCTCAGCCTCGGCGCGACGGTCATCGTGAGACCCACGGTGTTCGACAACTTCCGGACCCATCCCGTGGGACTGGCCATTCCCTTGGCCGTGGCGGCCAGTCTCGGGACCATGGAGCTCGCCCGCCGGCGGGGCCGCGACCGGATCGCCTTCGCGGGTTCGGTCCTGTACCTCGCCGCGATGCTGGGCGGTGCGGCCTTCGCGCTGTTCCCGGTGTTGCTTCCCTGCACGGGCGATCCGGCGCGCTCCATCACGATCACCTCGGCCGCGACCGGGGCCCATGCGATGCGCGTCGCCCTCGCCTGGTGGCTGGTGGCACTGGCGATGGTCGTCGCCATCTTCACCTACCTCTATCGAACCTTCCGCGGCAAGCTGACGGGCGAGGGCGACGAGGGATACCACTGACGAGGGCTCGCGCCGGTCCGGGGCGGGCGGTCAGCGCGGGACGGGTCCGAATCGGCCCGTCTCGACGTCGCTGAAGGCCTGGCGGATCTCGTCGAAGGTGTTCATCACGAAGGGGCCATACTGGACGACCGGCTCGCCGAGCGGTTGCCCCGCGAGGACGATGACGTGGCTTCGGCGTCGCGCGGTGAGCTCGAGCCGGCCGCCGTCGTTGGCGAACAGGATGAGCTCGCCGGTCTCGGCGTTCACGGAGCCCGCCTCGACCTGTCCATCGGCCACCACCGCCATCGCGTTGAAGGTGGGCGGCACGACCACCGGCAGGGTCCCCCCTGCCTCGAGCGCGACGTCGAGCATGGTGATGGGCGTGAAGGTGCGGGCGGGCCCGCGAACGACGCCGCTCGCGCCCGCATACTCTCCGGCGATGACGCGCACCTCGGCCACCCCGGGGACCTGCACCCGGGGGATGTCGGTGCCGGTGATGGGCTGGTAGGCCGGAGGCGCGGCCTTGTCGCGGGCCGCCAAGTTGACCCACAGCTGCATCATGTGCATGCGGCCCCCGCGCCGCGAGAACTGCTCCTCGTGGTACTCCTCGTGGAAGATCCCCTTGCCCGCCGTCATCCATTGCACGTCGCCCGGGCCGATCACCCCGGCGTGACCGGCGTTGTCCCGATGCGCGACCGCCCCCTGCCAGGCCAGGGTCACCGTCTCGAAGCCCCGGTGTGGATGCCAGCCCACCCCGCGCTTCCCGGTGGCGAGCGCGGAGAACTCCTTGGGGGGACCATAGTCCATGAGCACGAACGGGCTCACCCGCTCGGGCGGCAGTTCATCGCTCGGGAAGTAGGTGGATACGTGAAACCCGTTGCCGACCCAGTGGAACCCGGTGCTCCGGTGAACGCCCTCCACGGTGCGAACCTCGTGTCCCTCGGGTACCCCAAGGGCGGCGGCCTCGACTCGATTGTTCATGCATCCACTCTAATCGCCGACGGCCCGCCGACAACCCGCCCCCGTGTGATGACGGCCATCGCTTCGAGACGTGCCAGCCTCGGCGCGGTGCGCGCGCCCTTCAGGATTCTGTCCGGCCCTTCCCCACGCCGCTCCATCTCTCAGAGGCTGCTGCCGTCAGAAGCTGGCGTGGCCGCCACCACGTTCACCTCGAATTCGAGCCCCTGGTGTTCGACGGCGTGGCGGGCCGCATCGAGGAACGCGATCGCCGTGCCGTGGGGAGCCTCGGCGCAATCGAGGCGGAGCCGGATCCGCCTGCCGGCGTGACGCGGAAACTGCTGGATGAAGAAGCCGTCGAGGACGTATCCGAGGTAGCGGTTGAGCTTCTCCTCGATCTGCCTGAGCTGCGCGCGATCCTGACCCCAGGGGCGGCGTTCGAGCATGGCCAGCACCACCACCTGGTCGGAGGCGGCATCGAGCGCAATCAGGTCGACGACGGAGGGGTTCTCCACCCCCCGCGCGCCGAACTCCGCCAGCATCTCCTCTCGGGTGATTCGTTCCAAGCTCGGGCTCATCGGAGCAATCTACTCTGGATGACGCCCGAAGGCTGCGGCCGGAGGCGGGAGCCCGAGGGCGGCAGGGAGATCCGTGCGCACCCGCCGTTAGGGCCCAATGTGTCCGCCGCTCCTCCCTCTAAGAGGCCCCCGTCGCAGCGCAGAGGAGACCCTTCATGCCCATGATCGAGAGGAACCGTTCGTCCCGCCATGTCCGAGTGGCGGCCTTGCTGCTCGGAGTCGCCTGCGCGAGCTGCAGCAGCACCACCACCGAGCGAGCGACGCCGGGGCCGAGCGGGGTCGCCTCCGCGGGCGGGACCTCGGGGGGAGTCGGCTCGGGGGCGAACACGGCCGGTGGCAACGCCACGGGCGGCAGCACCAACGGTGGCTCGGCCAGCGGATCTGCTGGTCTGCAGCAGGCCTGCGCCGTGGCGTGCGGGTCCGAGAAGGCCACCGCGTGCTTCAAGGACACCTGCCAGGCCGACTGCGTCGCGGCCGCGGACCAGACCGTTCCGTTCGGCCCGAGCTGCAAGGCGCAATTCACCGCGATGACGCAGTGCGAGTCAGGCTTGACCGGCGACAAGTGGACCTGCTCCTCGGACGAGAACGTACCGATTCCGGTCGACGGTCAATGCACGCAGACGGTGTGCGACTGGGCGTGCTGTGCCACCGACCTGCTGGTGCCGAGTGACATCTGGGCCCGCTGCATGACCACGTGTCCTCAGGGGACGAGCGGCACCGGCGGAGAGCCGGTGGTCTCTGGAACCGGCGGAACCGGCGCCAGCCCTGGCGGCGCTGGCTTGGCGGGGAGCACCGGAAGCGGCGTGGGAAGCCCGAGCACCGGCGGCCCCGGGAATGGCGGGGCTGGCGTGACGGGCACGAGCGGCGGCGGTCCGCCCCCGAGCACCGGGGCCATCCCCGCGGGGTATCCCGCGCCCACCGCGGACAACGCCGCCAAGTGCACGACGGTGCCGATGGCCGGGGGATTTTGTCCTGGCGGCGGCTCCGGTCCCGTGTGTCTGCAGTGTCTGTTCGGGGGCAGCACCTACAGCATGACGGAATCACCACCGGCCCCGGCGGATGCGATCGCGGCGGCGGGCGACTACGTGGTGACCGTTCAGCTCGGTGGCGTGGGCCCGGTCTCCGTCAGCGCAGAGTCGAGCCGCGGCCTCCTCGCCGCCGGCATGGCCTCGCAGGGGTATGCCTTCGTGGTGGACGTGCGCGCGATGGAGGGACAACCCAACCACGCCGGTGGCCCCGCGGGATATCCGGGCCTCGACCTGTACTTCTCGGGACCGGCCGGGCTCAAGGTGTCCGGAATCGGATACGCGCTGGCCTCGGCAGCCACCAAGCCGGTGATGGTCTACATCGCGGGCGACTCCACGGTGTGCGACCAGACCGGGAACGTGTTCGGGGGGTGGGGGCAGATGCTGCCCCAGTATTTCGGTCCCCCGGTCGGGTTTGCCAACTACGCGAACAGCGGCGCCGCCTCCGGTTCATTCGGCACCTACTGGAGCATGATCAAGGCCAAGTGGACGGCCGGAGACTGGGTGATGATCCAGTTCGGGCACAACGACAAGAATGACTCCGACGCCCAGGTGCAGGCCAATCTCGAGAAGATGGTGGCCGACGCGCAGGCGGCGAACGTGACCCCGATCCTGGTCTCTCCTCCGGCGCGGGTTGGATCGATCCCCATCTCCGATCAATCGAGCCTCCACGCGGCGGCGGCCAAGGCAGCGGCGGCCGCCAAGGGCTGCGCGTACATCGATCTCACCGCGCTCTCGACCGCGTGGTACGACACGCTCCCCGACGTGAAGACGGCGCTGTCGTACCACGCGAACGCCGGCGCCACCCACACCAACCTGGCGGGCGCCGACAAGCTGGCTCAGCTGCTCGCGAACGCCATCAAGACCCAGAACATCGGTCTCGCGAAGTACTTGAGGTAGGCAGGGTGGCCGCCGGTCAGGCCAGCGCGTTCTTGCGAACGATCTCGGCATTGAGGTACGCCGCGAAGGCGCTCCACCCGAGATAGGGCAGCATCAGGGCAGCCGCCGTCCTGTCGACCTTGCGCGCCGTGACCGCGTAAGCGGCAATGGCCGGGACCAGTGCCAGGGCAACGGCGGCCGACGCGACGGGCTGCCGGCGACCAAAGAAGAGCGGAGACCACGAGGCGTTCAGCCCGAGCTGCAGCGTCCAGAGCCGGAGCGCGCGCGCACGATCTGCCGAGCTCGCCGGTGAGCTCGGCGCCGCCCACACGCGATACCCCGAGGCGGCTATCGCGGTGTAGAGGACCGACCACACCGGACCGAAGACCCAGGAAGGTGGGTTGGCCTTGGACTTGCGCAGGCGCCGGTACCACAGGTTCGGCCGCGAGACCGAGTTTCCGAGCGCCGCGCTGCCGAACGTGAGCGCCCCGAACGCCAGTGCGCCGAGAAGCCGAGTGCCCACGCCGCGTGCCGGGCTCGTGCTCTCCGACGGGGTCCGAAGTGCCTCCCCGTGGAGATCGCCGCCATTCAATTCCTCTTGTCCAATCGGGTTCATGGCGCGGGTGACATACAAGCTTCGTGCCGGAGGCGTCCTCAGCGAACGGTCGATCTATCGGCATGGCGGCTACGATGGGTGGCCAGCGACGGGCGTTCAGCGGTTCGCGCAGGCGCGGCTCGCGGTGGAGATCCATCCCGCTGACCGCCAGGGCGCGTAACGCTGTCGTAACGTTTCGGTTGGGCCGGCCCGAATTGGCGCAACACATCCGGAACGGGCCTTCCCTCGTCGCACTCGGCCTCCGGGAGGCTTAGGATGGGTTGGTTGTCCCATGGAAGGATCGGAGGAGCACCCTTGAGCGACGGCCCCAATCCGACTGCAACCGGCGTGTCGACGCAGCCCATTCGAGAGATCCTTCATACCGTCCTGCAGGAGGTCGGGGAGCGGCCCCAGAACCTGGAGGAGATCTTGCGGGCTGCGCCGGCTGCGCTGGTCGCGTTCGACGCGAACCGGAGGATCATCCACGCCAATGCGGCAGCCGAGGCCGTGTTCGGTTACGGACCCGGGGCGCTCGACGGCGTCTCCACCGACGAGCTGATTCCCCTGCGTCTGAGGCAGCCCGATGCCCCGCCCATGACGGTCACCGACGATCTGATGCAGGTCGAATTGCCCGGGCTGATGCAGGACGGGACGGAGCGCCCCATCGAGTGGTGCTTCGGTTCGTCCCGCCACGCCGAGGGCGCGGTCTTCGTCATGACCGTGCGCGATCGCCTCGCGCTCGATCGGGCCATGGACGCCCTGCGGGCCAGCGAGGAGCGCTTCCAGTTGCTGGTGAACGGGGTGCGCGACTGCGCCATCTTCATGCTCGACGGCGAGGGCCGGGTCTCGAGCTGGAACGCGGGGGCCTCGCGCATCAAGGGATGGGAACGCGAGGAGATCGTCGGCCAGCCGTACGAGGTCTTCTTCACCTCGGAGGACCGCGCCGCCGGCACGCCGGCCAAGCTGATCGCCGCGGCCCTCGACGAAGGCAGCCACGAATCCACCGGTTGGCGCCTGCGCAAGGATGGCTCGCGCTTCATGGCGCACGCCTCGCTGACCGTCTTGCGCAACGCCGAGGGCCAGGTCCGCGGCTTCGCCAAGATCACCCGCGATCTCACCCTGCGCCTGCGCGGCGAGGAGAGCGAGCGGCGCCTGATCGCCGAACGCGCGGCGCGCGAGGCGGCCGAGGAGGCGGAGAAGCGCCTGCGCGCCAGCGAAGAACGACTCGGTCGGCTCCAGCGCATGACCGCCGCGCTGTCCGAGGCGGTGACCCCCGAGGATGTCTCCACGGTGGTGCTGCGGGAGTGCCTCCAGGCCTTTGGCGCCGGGGGGGGAGCCGTGTATCTGCTCTCCTCGGACGGAAGCGAGCTCGAGCTGGTCGGCCAGCGGGGCCACCCGCAAAGCGCGATGGAAGCCTTCCGTCGGCTCCCGCTCGACGCCCGCTCGCCCTTGACCGACGCCGCCCGCGAGCGCGTTCCAGGGTTCTACGAGAGCTTCGAGGATTGCTGGAAGAGGTATCCGGCGCTGCGGGCCGCGATCGGTGCTGGGAACTTCGAGGCCTCGGCGGCCTTGCCGCTGGTGGAGCGCGGCCAGCTCCTCGGGGTGCTGGGCACGAGGTTCGAGCATCCCCGCGCCTTCACCACGGGCGATCGTGCGCTGCTGCTCACCGTCAGCGATCTGTGCGCCCAGGCGCTGGAGCGGGCGCGCCTGTTCGCCGCCGAGCGGCTGGCACGGGCGAGCGCCGAATCGGCCAGCCGATCGAAGGACGAGTTCCTGGCGATGCTCGGCCACGAGCTGCGCAATCCGCTCGCGCCCATCGCCACGGCGGTGCAGCTCATGAAGATGCGGGGCGACGAGGGCTGCACCCGCGAACGCGAGGTCATCGAGCGGCAGCTCTCCCACCTCGGCAAGCTGGTGGATGATCTGCTCGACGTCTCGCGGGTGGCCCGCGGCCTCATCTCCCTCGACCGGTCCCCGATCGAGGTGGCCGAGGTGCTGTCCCAGGCGGTGGAGATGGCGAGCCCGCTCCTCGAGCAGCGGGAGCAGGAGCTGGTGGTGTCGGTGCCCGAGACCGGCCTCGCCATCGACGCCGATCGGCTCCGCCTCGCCCAGGTCGTCGCCAACCTGTTGACCAATGCCGCCAAGTACACGCCCCCGCGCGGACACGTCTGGCTGACCGCCGCGCTCGACGGCGGACAGGTCGTGATCCGGGTTCGGGACGACGGAGAAGGAATCGGGCCCGAGTTGCTGCCACACGTGTTCGACCTGTTCGTGCAGGGGGCACGGACCATCGCGCGCTCGGAGGGCGGGCTCGGGCTCGGGCTGGCGCTGGTCAAGAGCCTGGTCGCGCTGCATTCGGGCACCGTCACCGCCTCGAGTGGGGGGCTCGGGCGGGGGAGCGAGTTCGTGGTGCGCATCCCGGCCCTGACCGGCGCCACGGCGATGGCCGAGGCCACGGCGATGGCAGGGCAACGCGCGCGTCCAGCGCCGACGAGCCCGCCTTCCTCCGAGCCGCGCTCCCTGGTCCAGAAAGGCAAGCGCATCCTGGTGGTCGACGACAACCACGACGCGAGCGAGCTGCTCGCGGAGGTCTTGCGGACGCTCGGGTACGAGGTGGCGGTGGCCGCCGACGGGCCCTCCGCCCTGCGGCAATTCGGAAGCTTCCCGGCCGACGTCGCCATCCTCGATCTCGGGCTCCCCGTGATGGATGGCTTCGAGCTGGCCCGACGCCTGTGCGAGGATCGCGCCAGTGCCCGGCCGCGGCTGATCGCCCTCACGGGCTATGGCCGTGAGCGAGACTTCGCGCAGAGCCGCGCGGTTGGCTTCGACGCCCACCTCGTGAAACCGGTGGACGTCGATACGCTGCTGGCCGCCCTCGAGCCCACCCAGCCCTCTGCTGGGAGCGGCCGACCGGTGGCCGGCAGGGCGCCCTCTCATACCGGCCTTCCTGACGCCTGACCGTTTGTTTGCCTGACCGTTTGCCAGACCGTTTGCCAGACCGTTTGATCGTTCGCCCGCGCGGAGAGGTCCAGGACGGGGCAACCGCCGGGCAACGGGCGCTGGCCCGAAGGACGGTCATGGCCGACACCCGACTGTTGAACAGCCGTCGCACGTCGGTGGCGGTTTCGCCACCGTGGGCCACTAAAGCAATGACCTCCTGGAGGTCTTCATGCGTCGGTCGTCTCGCCTGCTGCCGGTGTTCTCGGTCCTGGTTCTCGTCGGAGCCGCTGCCTGTTCGGATGGCGGTAGCCCGGCCGCGGTCGATGCCGGCGTGGCCGGCACCGACGGTGGCGCCGGCAAAGGCGGGGGAGGGGTTGGCGGACACGCCGGGGGGAGCGCCGGTGGTGGAGGCGAAGCCGGCGCAGTCGAGACCGGCGGAGCGCCTGGCGGCGGAGCGGGCACGCAGGCCACGGGCGGCTCGGCGGGCGGGGGCCATGGCGGGAGCGTGGGCGCGACCGGAGGTCAGGTCGGATCGGGCGGCGCCGCCGGTGCCCAGACGGGTTCCGGCGGCGGAGGCAACGGTGGCCTCGGAGGCAACGGTGGCGTCGGAGGCAAGGGCGGCGCCGGAGGAAACGGCGGGGGCGGCCCCGGGGCTTCGGGTGGCGCCGTGGCGGGCGCGGGCGGCGGCCCCGGCGCGGCGGGCATGGGGGGCAGCGCCGGGGTCGGGGGCGCGGCCGGTGTCGGTGGGGCCGCCGGGGCCGCCGGGGCCGGTGGGGCCGCCGGCGGGGCTGGAGGTCAGGGTCGAGCCGCGGCTCGGAAGGTGATCATCTTCGTGTGGGACGGTCTTCGCCCCGATTCCGTGAGCGCCCAGAACACCCCGAACCTGGCCCGACTGCGCGATCAGCTCGGCGCGAACTTCACCGACAACCATGCGGTCTTTCCGACCTTCACCATGATGAATGCCTCGGCGTTCGCCACCGGCTCCTACCCGGGGACCCACGGATTCTACGGCAACACCGAGTACCAACCCGGGCCGACCGGGCCCGGCGCAACGGGGGCGGCCGCGGACTTCACGCAGCCCATCTTCACCGAGGACTACGGGATCTTGCGGGCCCTCGACGGGTACTACACCGCCGCGGCCAACTCCGCCCTGTTCCTGGTCGATACCTTGTTTCAGGCCGCGCACCGCAAGGGCCTCAAGACCGCCGCCGTGGGCAAGTCCGGGCCGGCGTTCATTCAGGACTATCGCGAGGACGGCGCGCTCGGGGTGATCCTCGACGAGAACATCGCCTTTCCGGCCACCTTCGCCCAGGCCCTGCAGGCCTCGGGCTATGCGCTTCCGGCGAACGCCGTGCACTATCCGTTCGCGACGGGCACCACGCTCACCTTGGCCGGCACCAACGGCGATCCCACGGCGACCGTGGGCGCCGACATCGTGAACCTGGCGGACGCCAGGACCTCGGACCCGCGGGCGACCCGGGGCTCCCCCCACAACGCCAAGAACGAGTACATGATGGGGATCTTCACCGGCTACATCCTGCCTAAGCTCGGTCCCGATCTGTCCCTGGTGTGGTTCCGCAATCCGGACAGCACCGAGCACACCTTCGGACCGGGCAGCGCCGACTACGTCGATGCCCTCCGCGATCAGGACGCCCTGCTCGGACAGCTGCAGGCCGAGCTGGCGGTCCTGGGGCTCACCGACGAGACCGACATCATCGTGGTCTCGGATCACGGTCACAGCACGGTGGCGGGCGATCCCGATCTGTTTCCCCTGCGGGCGCTGACCGGCGCGGCCGATGGCTCGGGGGACATCGGCGCGGTCGATCTGCATGGGTATTCCGTCTCGGGGGACATCCGCTCGGCCGATCTGCTCTCGCGTGCGGGGCTCGCGCACGTCTACGACGGCGTGGGATGTACCTACGATCCGGTGCTGTCCGGCATCAGGAGCGACGGCTCGCGGGTCTATCCCACGCTGGTCGACACCGATGGCTCGGTGTGTGGGGCGACCGGGACCAAGTACTCCACCGCCAGCTTCAAGGTCCCCGCCACCGTGCCGACCGATGCGGTCATCATCGCCGCCAATGGCGGGTCGGATTACTTCTACGTGCCCTCGCACGATCCGGCGCTGGTCACGCAGGTGGTGACCGCCCTCGAGCAGCGGCGCGGCTACGGCGCGATCTTCGTGCGCAGCGCCTACGGGACGGTCCCGGGGACGCTCGCCCTCTCCGACATCAAGGTGGAGGGGGCGACGCGCGGCTCTCCGCCGACGCCCGACATCATCGTGAGCTTCGACTGGAACGAGGCGGCGGTGACCGCCGGGAACCTGGGGGTGCCTGGGACCGAGTACGAGAGCGCTCAGAACAACCGCGGCATGCACGGCTCGTTCAGCCCGATCGACGTCCACAACACCCTGATCGCCGCTGGCCCGGACTTCAAGGTCCGCTACGTGGATGCCTACCCCTCCGGGAACGTCGATGTTCCGGTCACCGTGGCGAGCCTGCTCGGGCTCACCCTGCCGGGCGCCGACGGGCGCGTCCTGCGCGAGGCGCTGGCCGGTGGGGCCGTCACGTACAGCGTGGCGACGGCGACCTCGTCCGGTGGGCTGGTCCCCCTCACGCGGACCTGCAACCCAGATGATCTCCTCTGTGGGACCCCGGTGCCCGGGCTGTCCTACAGCTTCACGCTCACCAAGAAGGTGCTCACGCTCGACGACGGAACGACCAAGGTGACCTACTTCGACCAGGCCAAGGCCACGCGGCAATGAAGGGTGCCCGCCGCGCGCTCGCCGGGCTTTGCGCGCTGGCCTCGGCCGGGCAGGCTGGGCGAGCGCGCGCGGCCGACACCCGTCCCAACGCGGCGATCCTCACCTGGGAGCGGGCGTTCCCGGTGGACGCGGAGGCCGAGCACGTACACTTCGTGGCGTCGTTCGCGGGCAAGGACGGAGGTCGACACACGCTCGAGGTGTGGCGCCGGGGCGAGACGTTCCTGCGGCGCACCACCGACGGCCAGCTCGACATGTACGTGGTCGCCCGCCGGGGGCGGTCGGGGGACTACGACTATCGCCTGTTCGACCACCGACGCCACGTGGTCACCGACGTCGCGCGAGCGAACCTCTACCGGATCGGCGTGTTCTCCGACTGGTTCGGTCTCGCCCACATCGTCGAGCACCCCAAGGTGGCGTTCGACCTGAGCCAGGCGGATCCGCCGGGCCCGGGTCGAGGCGCGTCGGTGCCGCGCGTCGACTGTCTGTGGCGCGAGCTCAGGCTCGACCCCAGGTCGGGCCAGGCCGGAGGCCAGCCGTCGCGCGCGCGCATATGCTGGTCGGCGCGGCTCGGCGCTCCGATGGTCATCGCCGAGCCCGCCGTCGGGACGGATGTCTGGGAGGAGCGCTTCGTGATCGAGCGTGTGCAGCCAAGCCCGGTGAGCGCGCGCCGCGACCCCGAGACCGTCCCGGCGACTCCGAGTGGGTGGACCCGCATCGACGCCAATCAGGAGATCGACCCCGGCGCCGGCGACTGAGGACCGCCTCCACGCTCCGGGCGCGGCCCTTTCGGGTATTCTCCCGGCTGGGGGCATGTGAAGTCGCTCGACGCGTCCGCCGACCATAGCCGGATCCAGCTCGCGCTCGGCGAATCCTTCCGGCTGCGGCTCGACGAGAACCCCACCACCGGTCACGCCTGGCGAATGGACGGGGACGGCGCGCCTGCGCTCGCGCTCGACGGGGACGCCTTCGAAGTGCCGGCCTTGGTCCCGGCCTTGGCCCGGGCCGGCGCTCCCGGGCACCACGTCTGGAGCTTCCGTGCCGCCCGGGTCGGGGCCGTCACCATCGAGCTCTCCTACCGGCGCCGTGGCGGGGCGCCGGCCCGCACCTTCACCCTTGCCATCGAGATTGCTGGTTGAAGGGTGACGGGCCCCGGCTCTTCAGACGGTTGCCGGGCCCGCGATGGCCCGGATGGTCCAGAAATCGTCGGAGAGATTGTCGTCCAGCAGGTAGGCATACGGCAGCGTGAAGTGGCCGCCGTCGCCCCAGCCCGGTCCCCAGGAGTTTCGCACGGTGAAGCGGTGTGCCGCGTCGTCGTAGCCGACCGCCAGGACGGCGTGTCCGCCGAGCAGCTTCTCGTGGGGGCCCGGCAGCGGCGCAACCCCGGTCTTCGCGACCTCCTCGCTCTCGAAGCTCTCGTAGACCGAGAACCCGAAGACGAAGGGAAAGCCAGAGGCGAGGCACGCCTTCATCTGCGGCAGTGAGCGCGCCACCCGCTGGTACGAGGTCGCGGTGAACTTCAGGGCCTCGGTGAAGACCCCCGGCTTCGGCTTCTCCAGGAATGGCCCGGGGTTCTCGTCGCTGTAGGGCCAGAGGGTCTCGGGCGGCGCGCCCAGCTTGGAGACGCTCTTGACCCCGTCGCGGATCTGCGCACCCGAGTCGGAGCGCGTGGTGTGCTCGATCACGCGCTCGTTGAAGTAGATGAAGAGGCGCGACGGGGTGAACGCCTTCGGGGACTTCTGCCGGCGCAGGTCGAACTCGATCGCGGCGGCGATCGCGTTGCCCGTGCACGATCCGAGCTGCCCCTGGTCGTAGATCTCCGGCGGTGCCTGCGGTCGGAGATCGACCTTCCTGGGAAGGCTCTGGAGATTCGCGAGCGGTGCGGCATAGAGGTGATCGCGGTGATCGGGCACGTCGGGAATCCACCCGAGGCTGTGCTTCGTGGCCATGTTGATCCTCCACATACGATGACGGTGCGATGACGAACGCCGCCGCTGGGGCGGCGTTCCTATCCAGAACGTCTCGCGTGCGGGTTATTCCCGGGCCCTGGCCAGTCCCGGATCAGCGGATCATGCGGATGGGCTTGGCCGGAGACGGCCGCCGGGCCGGATCAATACACCAGGAAGTAGGCGTCGGGGTCGAGCCCCGCGGGGGCCACCACACAGTACCCGCCCGCCCTGGGGCCTGGGAGGACCTGCCCCTGGCCCCCGCATGCCAGGGGCTTGCCGTTCACGGTGAGCGTGCGGCCCGCCTCGACGCCACCGCAAACGATGCCGCTCGCCTTGGTGGTGACCTGCGCACAGAGCGGGTCGATCCCGAAGACGAAGTTGGTCCCGACCGTTGCCGCGAGGACACCGAAGCACTGACCCGCGCAGGGGCCCGTCGTGGTGGCGCCTCCCATGCCACCCGTGTGCCCGCTCGATGGCTGGCCGCCCCCACCGCCGATGGCGTTCGCGCCAGCCCGGCCGCCCGCGTCCCCCGTTCCGACCGCACCGCCCGTGGCGATCGGCGCTCCGCCCGTTCCGGTGGCCGGTCCTCCCGCTTGTCCACCCGGAGGGGGACCGGCCCCTCCGCTCCCGGGGGCTCCCCCCGTGGCTCCTGCAGCCGTGCTCCCGGCCTGTCCGCCGGTCGAGCCGGGGGCGGCCGCGCCCGCTGCGCCGCCCACCCCTCCGCCAACCTCGACGCTTCCACCCGCGGCGGACGCGCCCCCCATGGTGTCGTCACCGCCGCCGCCGGGCGGCGACCCGGCGCCGCCTTGTCCGTCCGTTTGATCGCCTGCACCGAGGTCTCCGCCGGCTGAGCTCGGGCCGCCACCTTCCGGGGCGGCGCCCCCTGCGCCTTCCGGTGTCCCGCCCGCTCCCGTGGTCCCGGCGGTGGTGGCCGCCGGTTCCCCTTCCTCGATGCGATTGTACGAGGCGGTCTGCGTGCAAGCGCAGAACCGGTGGACAGAAAAAATGAGCAAGACGAGCCAGACCTTTCGCGACACTTTTCCCAGCATAGTACGCCCCCGCCCATCGCAAGGGCTCGAGCGCCAAGGACCTGCAAGCCGACCTTCATCGGCGCCGCGCCTCGACAGGATGGCGCGTCGCCGGCGCGCGCCTTCCTCGTGTTTCCGAAACGGCACGCGGACGGCGCGGGGGGCTGGGTAGCATCATCGCTACCGCTTCGTCGAAAGGACACCGCCATGACCATCGCCGCCGCCGTCAATCACGAGGAGTCCACCCGCCGGGCGCCGTCCCGCCTCGACGAGAAGCTCACCCGCGGTCCGGGCCGCATCGGAGTTGGCGTGTTCGGGGTGGCCATGGCGCTGGGCCTCGGTTACGCGGCGTTTCATCTGGTCTCGGACCTCTGGGAGGTCCACAGCCCGTCGATCTTCCCGTTCGTGCTCTTGACCGTGGCGCTGCTGGTGGCGCTGGGGTTCGAGTTCGTGAACGGCTTTCACGACACCGCAAACGCCGTTGCCACCGTCATTTACACCCATTCGCTCGATCCCCACGTGGCGGTGGTGTGGTCGGGCCTGTGGAACTTCGCGGGCGTGCTGGTGTCTACGGGCGGGGTGGCCTTCGGCATCGTCTCGTTGCTCCCGGTGGAGCTCATCTTGCAGGTGGGGAGCGGCGCCGGCTTCGCCATGGTCTTCGCGCTGCTCACGGCAGCCATCATCTGGAACCTCGGGACCTGGTACTTCGGGCTCCCATCCTCGAGCTCCCATACCCTCATCGGATCGATCATCGGGGTGGGGATCGCCAATCAGCTGATGGCCACCACCACCGCCACGAGCGGTGTGGACTGGGGGCAGGCCGCCAAGATCGGACGGTCGTTGCTGATCTCGCCGCTGGTGGGGTTCGGGTGCGCGGCCCTGCTGCTCATCATCCTGCGCTTCCTGGTGAAGAGCCCGCGGCTCTACAAGGCCCCGGAAGGGGTGAAGCCGCCTCCCTTCTGGATTCGCTGCCTGCTGCTCCTGACCTGCACGGGGGTGAGCTTCGCCCACGGCTCGAACGACGGTCAGAAGGGGATGGGCCTCATCATGTTGATCCTGATCGGGACCGTGCCCACCGCCTATGCGCTCAACCACGCGGTCTCGGCCCGAGAGTCGCAAGACTTCGTGGCGGTGTCACAGCAAACCGCGGCCATGCTGGCGCACATCCCGGGCGCCGAGGTGGCCGTCTCCGACGCGCGCGGAGGGGTGACGGCCTTCATCCGGACCCGGGCCCTCACGCCCGACACCCTGCCGTCCTTGCGCCAGCTCATCGGCGACGTCGGCCACGACATGGCCCACTACAAGGAGCTGCGCCTGGTGCCGCCGAGCGCCACCCGCAACTTCCGCAACGACATGTACGTCATCGGCGAGGCCATCCGCCTGCTCGACAAGGAGGCCCACGCGGCCATCGGTCCGGCGGACTGGGACGTGCTGCAGAACTACCGCAAGCATATCGACAAGTCGACCAAGTTCATCCCGGGCTGGGTGAAGGTCGCGGTCGCGATCGCGCTCGGGCTCGGGACCATGATCGGGTGGAAGCGCATCGTGATCACCGTCGGCGAGCGCATCGGGAAGGACCACCTCACCTATGCACAGGGGGCCGCCGCCGAGATCACCGCGATGGTCACCATCGGCGCGGCGGATGCTTTCGGGTTGCCGGTCAGCACCACCCACGTCCTGTCGTCCGGGGTGGCGGGCACCATGGTCGCCAACGACTCGGGGCTGCAGTGGGCCACTGTTCGCAGCCTGCTCATGGCCTGGGTGCTCACCCTCCCGGTCTCCATCGGGCTGGCCGGCAGCCTCTTCTGGGTCTTCAGCAAGCTCGGATAGCACCGAGCCCGGCGGCGGGGCGCGCCCGATCATTCCTCCTGCTCGAAGCCGGGTTGCCAGAAGCTCGCGAGGTAGCCTGCTCCCAGGCTGGCGCCGAGCACGAACACGACCAGCAAGACCTTTCCAACCTTCGACCGGATCGCGCGGCGAATGACACCGTGCGAGCCGCCGAAGCGACGATGCCTGTGGCTCTGCCCGTGACCATGCGTGTGTCCGTGCCCATGCCTGTGCCCCTGCCCACGACGTCGCCTTCGGCGATCATCATGACCCTGCCCGTGGCGGACCGCTCCAGGGTTGGTCTCCCCCGCACCTTGGATTTGCATCGGGCGAAACGATACCAGGGCGCGGCGCCCGTGACGACGTGCGTGGTTCTGGCGCGGGGGGTCAGCCGTCCCGGCCGGCCTCCTCGAAGAGGGCGCGGGTCCAGGCGACCCGCTTCTCGAGCCACGCCTGCTGGGTATTCGGCGGCGCGAACGCCGCGCTCTGGCGGAGGAGCGCGGCCAGTCGGGGCCGCTCGGCATCGAGCTCCCACAGCCTGTGCCCGAGCGCGCTCACGTCCCGCCAGGGCACGATCTCGACCGGGCCCCCGAGGTCGGCCAGCTCGCGGTAGTAGGAGGTGTCGTAAGCGACGATGCCGAGCCCCATCGCGCAGGCGTCGAGCGCGCTCCGTGGCGTGTCCTCGCTGAGGGGAGCCGCGAGCAGGATGTGGGCGCCGTAAAGGCGGTCGAAGAGGGCGGGGCCGAACGGCACGGCGCCGATGAAGGCCACCACCGACTCGAGCCCCAGCTCGCGCGTGAGCGCCCGCAGCGCCGCATCGGCCGGGCCGGAGCCGACGATCTCGAAGCGGAGGCGGGCGCCGAGGTCGAGGGCATGCCGAACGGCGCGCAGCATCTCGTCGACGCCCTTGTATTCCACCAGGCGCCCGAAATAGACCACCTCGACCTCGGTCTGCGACGACAGCGTCGCCCGCACCTTCTCCTCGAGGCGACCGGCGGGGATGATGTGCTCGGCGCCGAAGGCCGAGTCGAGGAAGTGCTTGACGTTCGGCCGCCCGCGGCCGTAGTCCTCCACCAGGCTCCGACCCTTGAGGAGGACCAGCGAGCACCTGCGGACCCCGATCGTCTGCTGGAGGTGCGTGAAGGGATCGTGCAGGAAGCGGGTGATCCAGTACTCCTTGGCCGACCAGCGCCCGGTATCGAGGTTCATCCGGGCGCTGCGTCGGTGGTCGATGTCGGTCACGCTGATGGTCTTCTTGCCGAGCAGGCTGGCCAGCATCAGGGCCGGGAACTCGAAGGGTCGGTAGAGGGGCGAGTTGCTGGCATGCACGATGTCGGCCTTCCGCACCTCCCCGCGCAGCGCAGCCAGCACGCGCGGCAGCTGCCGGAGATAGGCGGCCCGCCCGAGGTTGGCGCGAAACATCGGGCGGAATCCGATGCCATCTCGCGCCTCGTCGAGCCGCGCGAGGGGACCGGCCGCCGCGCGCTCCTCCACCGAGAGCTCCGGCGCGGCGATGATCATCGTGCGGGCCAGCGGTCCCAGCATGGACCGCAACATGCGCAGGTGCTCGGCGAATGCGCTCTCGATCTCGAAGGTCCCATCGGGACCCGGGAACGCCGGTACCGGCAGGACCATCAGATAGCGACCAGGCATGCAGCTCCCCGCCATCCTATGACGGCGACGAGCCCAGGCAAGCAACGACGCCGGGCCCGCGCGTGGATCCCGGGGCGAGGGGGGCGGGGCGGCTGAGCGGGCCAGCGCGCGACGTCGGTGTGATCCCGATCCTATCCGATCTCGCGCGCATCACGAGAGGGGCGGCGATTGGCGTAACTTTGCCCGGAAAGAGGGAACCATGAGTGTCGTCGGAATGCGCACGCGAGCCTCGTTTCTCTCGCTCTTCCTGGTGACGGCGGCGACCGTGTCCTCCTGTAGCAGCGGCGATGGCGGGGGCACGGGGACGGGGGGTTCGTCGAGCGCTGCAGGGGGAGGGGCCTCGGGCACGGGGGGCGCCGGACAGAGTGGTGGCGCGACCCAGAGCGGCAGCGGGGGCTCCGCGACGGGGGGAGCGAGCTCCGGGAGCGGTGGCGCGCCAGGAAGCGGCGGCGCCAGCGCGAGCGGCGGCGCCAGCGCGAGTGGCGGCGTGTCCGGGACCGGCGGCCTGCTCGCGAGCGGTGGCGTGTCCGGGACCGGCGGCCTGCTCGCGAGCGGCGGCTCCGTCGGGTCGGGCGGCGCGGCTCCCGGAGCCGGCGGCGGCACCGCCGCGGCGGGAGGAAAAGGGGGGGGCGGTGGCACGAGCGGCGGCACGGCCAAGGGTGGCACTTGCAAGGATCTCCAGACGTGCTGCACCTCGATGCCGAAGGGCACGCCCGAGGCGGTCTGCATCGGCGACTACACCAACACCATGGGCATGGGCGATGCGGCTTGCTCGGTCGTGCTCATGAGGTACCGGGCCGCGGGCTCGTGCAAATGATGGCGGCCACCCACGGTCGCCGCTCGACCGACACGGTGGCTCGGTGATCCTGGCCGTCGCCGTCTCGGTCGCCGTCGCCGTCCCGGTCGCGCCGGTACGCAGCATCCGTCATCGGGATCCGGCAGGCTCCCAGGGGGCCGGCCGGTTCCGTTGCATCAGACGATCTGGCTCTGCCAGAGGCTCGAAGCCTTCGCGCGCGTAGACCCCGTGCGCATCCCGGGTGCCGAGCATCCAGCGCGCGACGTCCCTGTGTGGGGGGTGATTCAACGCAAATCGAACCATCGCCCGGCCGAGGCCGCACCCCCGAAGCTCGCTGGCGACGTATACGTCCATGAGGTAGGCGAACCGCGTGCAATCCGAGACGACGCGCAGGAATCCGACCTGCTGACCGGATGGTGAATCGTAGGCCCCGACCACCAGCGAGGAGTGCCTCGCGGCTTGCTCGACGGCGGCCCGTGGGATGCCGGGACACCAGTAGCTGCCCTGCAGCCATTCGGTGACCCGCGCAAAATCGATGCGGCGGTGATCGTCGCTCAGCACCCAGGCGCGGTGGCTGCCCTCCGCGACGATCGGTCCCGCTGGGGTCGCCGGCACCTGGAGCTCCGGCGGGTTGAAGTCGGTGCTGGGGTGGGGTGGCAGCGTCGCCATGCCGGGATCTTGTGGCAGCGCCGACTGGGTAAAAAGGTCCAGTTTGTGAAATCATGCTGGTCCAGCGGATGGAAAGCGCCTGGCCCTCCCGGGCGTGGATCACATGATGGAGTTTCACGTGGTCGCCCGCGGATCGTGCTGGGCTTGGATCGGAGCCGTGACGGCGAGTCCTACGAGCCCGTCGGCGACACGATCTGGATTCCGTTGACGGGAGAGCGGACCTGCGCCCCCGAGCCTGGCCCGGCCCGGAGGGTGAAGGAGGAGCCCGAGACGTTTCGGAAGACGATGAAATTTCCCGCCCCGCCGGGCGGCGCGATGTGGTAACCGGCGAAGTTCGGGGTCGGCCCGGTCTGCGAGATGGTGAAGGACGCGCCGCCGATCACGTAGGTGTAGGTCCTCGTCGTGCCGGCGGTGACGTCTCCGGTGACGTAAACATAGACGTCGTAACCGGCGGTCGCGAACGGGGCGGGCAGCTGGCTGATCGTGACGGTCGCCGGTGCGGTTGGCGAGGCCGGATCCAGGTACCCGTTCATCATCCTCACGTCCCCGGGGGCATCGGGGAAGGCGTTCCGGAAGACGCCATTGCCGCCGGGGATTGTGGGTGAATTCCAGGTCGCCGAGGCGGCGATCGTGCTGCCGTCCGACAGCGCGAGCGCCGTGAGCGATCCCGTGCCTCCGGGTGCGCTGTTCCAGTGCGCGGCGCGCCTCACCCCTGCGACCTCGGAGGGATCCATGGCCATCGAGGGAATGATGGTCGGACCCCCGCCCGCGCCCATGCTCCCTCCGACGAAGTCGATGCTCAGGATCAGCTGGACCCCGCCCGTGCCTCCGGTCGGTGCGCCCCCGGTTCCTGTTCCGCCGGCGGCGTCCGAGCCCCCGGTCCCCATTCCACCCGTTCCCGCTCCCGCTCCTGCAGCCCCAAGCCCGCCCGTCGCCGCCCCACCGCTCCCGGGACCGGCCGTGCCACCGGTGCCCGGTCGTGCTCCCGCGGCACCACCCGCCGGGCCACCGCCAGTCGCGGCGCTCCCGCCGGCTCCTCCCGTTTGCATCGAGGTCCCACCCGTGCCCACCATGGCGCCCCCGCTCGCACCGCTGCCGCTCGCGCCTCCCCCTCCGCCGCCGGTGGCGGCCAGGCCAGCCGCGCCGGACCCTCCCTCCCCCGGTCCAGTTCCACCGCTGGCGACGCCCGAGCCGCCAGCGCCGCCGAGCGGGCCTCCGCCGAAGCCGCCAGAGCCCATGGTGACGACCGTCCCACCACCCCCGCCGACGGCGTCGGGGCCGCCGCCATCGAAGGAACTGCCCCCGGTCGCAGGCTCGCCCCCGCCGTCGTCGTTTCGCGCGTAGCTCCCCTGCGCGCCGCAGCCCGTTGCCCCCCAGAGGGCGGCGAGCAAGGCAACGGCTCGGTGCTTGCGAGAGAAGTTCGTCGCGCTCATGAGAACCAGCCCCCAGGGCCCGAAGGAATCCTCGAACCCCAAACGCTACCACAAATTGCAGCCCGCAAACGGCCCCCCCCCCGGGAAGGCCCAGTGCACCGTCACTGGACCGTTCGCCGGTCTCGGGAGACCGTTCGCCCTCGGGTCCCCCACGGGCGGCGAGCGGGCGAGCGCGCTGGACTTCGCGGATCGTGTGTCCATAGTGATGAGGTGTGACCGCCTGGTTCTCGCCACCAAGCTCAGCGTCAACCACGCGCCCCGCACCCACGTCGACCGCGCGGGCCCGCTTTGGTCCGTTGGCGTGCCGAGAGTCACCAGACCTGTCCCACCTGTCCCACCTGCCTCACCTGCCTCCTCCGCCCCGACTGGAAGGAACCTTCGAAGGGGCACGCAAGGAACTTTCACCCCACGGGCGAGGCGACTCCGGAATCCCGGGAGCTTGGAGCCGCGGAGACTTGGTGCGCGAGTTGCACCAGTTCCTCGGCGGATCCCTGCGGCAGGTCAGGCAACCATGAATGCAGATCCCCTTCGGCTCACGTCGCTCATCCTCCCATCGCTCCTCTCATTGCTGATGGCCCCCATCCTCCTCGGGGCGTGCCGGAGCGCGCCCGCCAGCCAGGCCCACCCCCAGCCGCCGTCCGGTGAGGTCTGGCTCACCGCCCAGCAGGTGGGCGATGCCCGGATCACCGTCGCTCCGGTGGAGAACCGCGTGGTCGACAACCTGGTGAGCGCCAGCGGTCGCGTGGGCTTCGATGACCTGCGGGTGGCCCACGTCTTCTCTCCCGTCACGGGCAAGGTCACGCGCATCCTGGCCGAGCCGGGGCAGCGGCTGAAGAAGGGCGCTCCGCTCGCGATCATCCAGTCTCCCGACGTGGGCAACGCCTTCTCGGATCTCGGGAAGGCCGATGCCGACCTGATCGCGGCCGAGCACGATTTTCGCCGACAGCAAGAGCTCTACCAGGCGCACGCCGGCTCCCAGAAGGACTCCGAGGCCGCGGAGGACAACTTCCGCAAGGCGAAGGCAGAGATGGATCGGGCGCGCCAGAAGGCCAGGTTGTTTCGAGGAGGAAGCGCCGATGCCGTGACCCAGGAGTTCACCTTGCGGGCCCCGATCGACGGGGAGATCGTCGCCCGCAACGTCAACCCCGGAGCCGAGGTTCAAGGTCAGTACGCTGGGGGCACCGCGGTCGAGCTCTTCACGGTCGGCGAGCTCGACCGCGTCTGGGTCACGGCCGACATCTTCGAGATGGATCTCGGCCGCGTGAAGCCGGGCGCCTCGGTGACCATCCGGACCCTGGCCTACCCGGATCGATCCTTTCCTGGTGTGCTCGACTGGATCTCCGATACCCTCGATCCGGCGTCGCGAACGGCCAGGGTTCGCTGCGCGATCGCCAACCCCGAGCGCGCCCTCAAGCCCGAGATGTACGCCACGGTCGACATCGAGGTGGCCGGCGTGGCGACGCCGGCCCTTCCGCGCAGCGCGGTGCTGCGGATCACCGATCAGACCATCGTGTTCATCGCCGACGGCCTGACCCAGGATGGGCGTCAGCGCTTCGTGCGACGGGTGGTGGCCCTCGACGAGGATCGCGGCGGCGAGGTGGTCCCCATCGTGCGGGGCCTCGCGCTCGGTGAACGGGTCGTCACCACCGGTGGTATCTTGCTCTCGGCGTTGCTCTAACCACACGGCCCGCTCTTCCTCTGGCTCTCGCTCGCCCGGCCTGTCCCTCGGTACGACCATGATTCAGAAGATCGTCCGGTTCGTCCTGCGCATGCCTGCCTTCATGGCCATCGGGGCGGCCGCCATCGTGGTGCTCGGGATCTATTGTTACAGGCAGCTCGACATCGAGGCCTACCCCAACCCCGTGCCCCCGATGATCGAGATCATCACCCAGCCCACCGGCTGGAGCGCGGAGGAGGTCGAGCGCTACGTCACGATCCCCCTCGAGAACGTGCTCAACGGGATGCTGGATCTGGATCACATCCGCTCGCAGTCGCTGTTCGGGCTGTCCGACATCAAGTGTTACTTCTCCTGGCAGGCCGACTACGTCACGGCCCAGCAGCGGGTGCTGAATCGGCTGAGCTTCGTCTCCCTGCCGCCCGGCATGACGCCCCAGCTGTCGCCCTGGAGCGCCATCGGAGAGGTGTTTCGGTACCGCGTGGTCGGCGATGGCTACACCCTGTCCGATCTCAAGACCGCCGAGGACTGGATCCTCGAGCGCCAGTTCCGCCAGGCTCCAGGGGTGATCGACGTGGTGGGCTTCGGCGGTGAGACCAAGGAGTATCACGTCGAGGTCGACCCCAATCGCCTGCGCGCGCACGGTCTGTCCCTGGCGCAGCTCGTGGGTGGGCTGTCCAGCTCGAATCAGAACGTGGGCGGCCAGCGCCTGACCATCGGCGAGCAATCCTACGATGTGCGCGGGATCGGCATCATCCGCTCGCTCTCCGACATCCGCGACGTGGCTTTGGCCGAGCAGAAGGGGACGCCGGTGCGGGTGCGCGACGTGGCGACCGTGTCGGTGGGGCACGCCCCTCGCCTCGGCATCGTCGGGAAGGATCTGACGGCGGACATCGTCCAGGGCACCGTCCTCATGCGCTACGGCGGCGATTCTCTCAAGACCCTGGCGGCCATTCACGACCGCATCGACCAGATCAATCGATTCCACCTCCTGCCCCCGGGGATGGCCATCGAGCCCTACTACGATCGGGGGACCCTGGTGGAGCTCACCACCCACACGGTGCTCGAGAACCTGCTGGTGGGAATGGTCCTGGTCGCGGGGGTGCTGTGGCTCTTCCTCGGGCACGGACGGGCGGCGCTGATCACCGCCCTCAACATTCCGCTCGCGCTCATGATCGCCTTCATCGGGATGGTGGGGACCGGAACCCCGGCCAACCTCATCTCCCTCGGCGCGGTCGACTTCGGGATCGTGGTGGATTCGACCGTCATCATGATGGAGAACATCTTCCGACACCTGTCCGTCCCGGGGAAGCGCAACACCATCGAGCGCATCCTGGCGGCGGCGGCCGAGGTCGGCCCCCCCATGTTCTCGTCGACCTTGATAATCGGCGTCGCGTTCATCCCGCTCTTCACCTTGACCGGGGTCGCCGGGGTGATCTTCTCGCCCATGGCCCACACCTACGCCTTCGCGATCGGCGGGGCGGTCATCCTGGCCCTCACGCTCACGCCGGTCCTGGCGGAGCGCGCGCTCGCGCTCCCCGCGCGGGCCGTGGCCGAGGGTCAGGACCCCGGTGGGGTTGGCGGCGGCGGCGAGCACGAGGGCGAGCACGACAACTGGCTGATGCGCGGTCTGAAGCGGATCTACCTGCCGCTCTTCGCGTTCTCGCTGCGACGCAAGCGCACCGCGGTGGCCATCGGGGCGGTGTTCGTGGCGGTCAGCCTCTCGGGCGCGGCCTTCCTCGGACGCGAGTTCATGCCCAAGCTCGAGGAGGGGAACTTCTGGATCCGCGCCACGCTCCCGACCTCGATCTCGCTCGAGGAATCCGCCAGGTACGTGGGCCGCATGCGGGCCGCGGTCCTCGGGTGTCCGGAGGTCGGCCCGTGCGACGGAGCTCACCGAAGGCGCCCCGCCATCACCACGGTGGTCTCGCAGCTCGGGCGGCCCGACGACGGCACGGACGTCTCGGGCTTCTACAACATCGAGCTGTTCGCCCCGCTCGCCCCCGCGAGCGACTGGCCGCGGGGCGTGAGCAAGGCGTCGATGACCACCGAGCTGTCGCGGGAGCTGCAGCAGGGCTTCCCGGGCGTCATCTTCAACTTCTCCCAGATGATCTCGGACAACGTCGAGGAGGCGCTCTCGGGCGTCAAGGGCGAGAACACCGTCAAGGTGGTGGGCCCGGACCTCCAGGTCAACGAGGCCAAGGCCAACGAGATCGTGGACGTGATGGCGGAGATCAAGGGCGTCGAGGATCTCGGGCTCTTCCCCTCCCTCGGTCAGCCCGACATCCGGATCACCCCCGATCGCCTGAAGGCCAGCCGCTATGGCCTCAACGTCGCGGACGTCGAGGCGGTGGTGCAGGCCGCGATCGGCGGCCAGGCCGTGACCCAGGTGTTCGAGGGGGAGAAGCGCTTCGACCTGACGGTCCGCTGGGCCCCGGCCTTCCGGAAGGATCTCAAGGCGATTCGCAATCTGCTCATCGCCACCCCCGATGGCGCCCAGATTCCGCTCGGTCAGGTCGCGGAGATCGTCGAGGAGGACGGCCCCTCCCTCATCTATCGCGAGGACAACCGCCGGTATGCACCGGTCAAGTTCTCGGTGCGCGGGCGGGATCTGGCCTCCACCATCGCCGAGGCAGAGGAGAAGATCGCCGCCGGGGTCAAGCTGCCCTACGACACCCACCTCGAATGGGCCGGTGAGATCAATCAACTGAACGAGACCACCTCGCGCCTGATGGTGATCATTCCCCTCACCCTGCTCGCCATCGCGATGCTGGTCTACTCGTCGGTCAAGAGCTGGAAGGACACCCTCATCGTGCTGGGCGGGATCCCGGTGGCCTGCACCGGCGGCATCCTGGCCCTGCTCGTGACCCGGACGAACTTCTCCATCTCGGCGGCGATGGGCTTCATCTCGATCTTCGGTGTGTCGGTGCAGGACGCCCTGATCGTCGTCACCTATGCCCAGAGGCTCTGGGACGACGGGCACGGCCTCGAGGAGGGCGCGCGTCACGCGGCCGAGCGCCGGCTGCGACCGGTCCTCATGACGACCTTCGTGGCGATGATCGGCCTGGCCCCGGCGGCCCTCTCCCACGGAATCGGGGCCGACACGCAGAAGCCGCTGGCCATCGTGGTGATCGGCGGGGCCCTGATCCTCGGCATCATCCCCCGGCTCATCCAGCCCGCGTTGCTGGTGCTCGCCCATCGCGGGGAGAAGCGCTGGACGACCTGGTCGGCCTCGGCGCGCGCGGAGGACGCCCGGGTGGCCGAGAGCGCCACGCCGACCGGGCGACCGGGGGAGCCCGGGTGACCCCGGCCCATCGATGGCCGCGGGTGGCGCGGCTCACCGTCCTCGTGACGCTGGCCCTCGGGGCCAGCCGGGATGGACACGCCGAGAGAGCGTCGGCGCCGGAGGCGGCGCCGGCGGCCCTTTCGCCCGTGCTCCCTCCCGTGGTGAGCCTCGACGACGCTCTCCGGATCTTTCATGGCCACGGGCTCGACCTGCTCCTCGCGGAGGCGACGGTGGAAGGCGCGGAGGGCGACCTGCGGGCAGCCGGCGCCATCCCGAACCCGGTGCTCGGGCTCAGCGGTAACCACACCTTCACCTACCAGCCCGGCACGGCCGCCGACTGCGCCGCCGGTGGAGCGACCTGCAGCGTGAATGGCTTCGGGATCGATCTCGGCGATCAAGCCGCCCTCTCCGATAGCCTGTCGGGCAAGCGCGGCCTGCGCATGCGGGTGGCGCGGGCAGCGCTGGCGGCGTCCCGCCAGGGCCGGCTCGATGCCGTCCGCACCCTCGAGTTCCAGGTCAAGCAGCAGTACATCCAGGCCACCCTGGCGCAAGACCAGCTGGACTTCGCGCTCGAGGTCGCGCGCGGGTCGACCCGGATCTTCGATCTCACCCACATCCGCTACCAGAAGGGTGCCATCTCCGAGGCGGACGAGGCCCGGGTGGAGGCGGCCAAGCTCGAAGCCGACCAGGCGGTCTCGACCGCCCGTCAGGCGCTGGAGGCGGCCAAGCTCGGGCTCGCCTTTCTCCTCGGGGTGCGTGGCAAGCTGCCGAGGTTCGAGGTCGCGGCCGACCTGCCGACGTACCTGGTCCCGGCCCCGCTCGCCGCCGCGACCGCCGAGGGCCTGCTCCGCCAGGCGCTCGAGCACCGGCCCGATCTCGAGGGCCAGCGAAGGCAGGTCGAGCGTGCCGAGGGATCCGTGGCCCTCGCCCGGCGACAGCGAATCCCCGATCTGGCCCTCGACGTCAACTACCAGCAGCAAGGGCACGGCGGCATCGGGACCAACGCGCCGCTGACGCCGCCGACGCTGACCATCGGCGTCAGCGCCCCGCTGCCGCTGCTCTACCAGCAGCAAGGGGAGATCCGGAAGGCGCAGGCGGACTTCAAGTCGGAGGACGTTCAGCGTGCCAGGCTCGAGGCCCAGGTGACGAGCGAGGTCGGCGCGGCCTTCTCCAGCTTCGTGACGTCGAAGGAGCTGGTGGAGCGCATGCAGTCACGGCTGCTCGAGCGGGCCCGGCGGGCGCGCGATCTGGTGGAGATCCAGTACCTCCGCGGGGCGGCGTCGCTCCTCGAGTTCCTCGACGCCGAGCGCACGTACATCGGGACCAACCTCGAGTACCTGAACGATCTGTCGACCTACTGGATCGCCGTCTTTCGCCTCGAACAGGCGGTGGGGATCGAGCTCACCAGGTAGAGGGAGGACCTACTTGGTGCAGCCGATCGGCTTCGAGTCGATGGCGATCTCGTCGATCCAGAGATCCTGAGGCTCGGTCGCGTTGTACATGTACCAGCCGAACCAGATGGCGTTGAGCTGCGGCATCACGAAGCCCGCGTGCTGGGTGGCGCCCCGGTGGAGCGCCGTCCGTTCGACGTCGTCCCACCAGCCGTGAAAGTCGTTGGTCATTCCGTTGAGCTCGAACTCGAAGCACATCCAGGTCTGAGCCGGGATCAGCTTGTTGTCCTTGTCGGTCCAGTCGCCGGACGCGCCATCCGTGCCGACGCCGAGGAACTTGTTCTGGCCGCCGAACCGGGCGCCGGAGCTCCCGGTGCCGTCGCCCTCGGCCAGGCTGAAGTGCCCGTTGGTCGTCAGGGGATCGCCGAGGTAGACGAACATGCGGGCATAAAGGACGTTGCCCATGATCGGGAAGGTCATCTTCTCGGTGACGTAGGCGTGCCCGTTCCCCGCCGTGGTCTTGACGTGCAAGGCCTTGGTCCCGCGGGCCGCCTGCATGGAGTCGACCACCGCGGTGGCATCGCCGCTCTGCGTGGGCGACCCCCAGATGGTCGCGCTGAGGCCGTTCTCGAAGCTCTCGCAGAGCAGCACCCCGGCGGTGGCGCACCGGCTCGGCCCCGCGAGGCCGAACCCGGCGGTCGATGTTCCCCCGGCGCCGGTCCCGGAGCTTCCGCCCGCAGGGGCTCCGCCGCTGCCCGCGGCCGGGGCTCCCCCCGAGCCGGGGGCGCCCCCACTGCCGGTCTGCGGGGCTCCACCGGAGGCCGTCCCGGGAGCTCCCCCCGTGCCCATCACGCCCATGCCCCCGGAGCCGGGCGCGCCGCCGGAGGCGACGGTGGCACCTCCGGTGCCAGGCGCACCACCCGTGGCGATCGTCGGAGCACCGCCCGTGCCCTGGACTCCGCCCGAGCCTGGGGCGGCGGCCCCACCACTGCCCCCGCCCGTTCCCGTGCCATCTCCGGGCGAGCCCGCCGGGGAGGAGACACACGCGCCGAGCAGGAGGGCCGCCATGGCTGCCATCATCCGGAGAGGCGGCAGGTGGAGGCGCAGCAGGAGATCGGACGCCGGAACAGGCGCGCGCGTTGGTCGGTTGGCGCGTCTGGTCACCTTGTTGGTCATCGGGGCTCCTCAGTGACGGGCAGTCGTAGGGGTGGTTACAGGGGAAAGCCGATCCTCCCAGTGCCGCATGGCCCGCCGATCAGCTCAGGTGTCTAAGCGTGGCCGAACAACGTCCAAAGGGCCCGGCGGACGCGTGGCTGCGCCGGCAGCCGAAGAACGTCGCGTCAAATGCCGGCGGAGCGCGGGCCGGGGTGCGATACGCCATCCGTCTCGTTGACCGGGATTCTATTGTAGGATACAAGCAACGGGCGGGAGGATTTCGGATGACTGTCCAGAAGAAGCGCGTCCTGTTCCTTTGCATCCACAACTCCGCGAGGAGCCAGATGGCCGAGGCGTTCTTGCGGCAACTGGCGGGCGATCGATTCGAGGCGGAGAGCGCGGGCTTCGAACCGGGCAAGGTCAACCCGCTGGCCGTGGAGGCGATGCGGGGCGTCGGCATCGATATCAGCCGCAACCAGACCCAGTCGGTGTTCGAGCTCTTCAAGGCGGGCAAGCTCTTCCACTACGTGATCACGGTGTGCGATGAAGGGTCGGCCGAGCGCTGTCCGATCTTTCCAGGCATCACCACCCGGTTGAACTGGAGCTTCGCGGATCCGTCCACCTTCACCGGCACCGAGGAGGAACGGCTCTCGCGGACCGTGGCCGTGAGGGACGAGATCCGCGATGCCATCCAGCAGTGGATCCACGATGAAGAGGCAAAGCCACCGGCTCTGGGAAGGATTCGTTAGCTGGCCAGCCAGCCCGTCCGGTCCACGTACCAGAATTCCCATGTCGAGAGGAGATCAGCAGCATGAGCCACGTCCACGTTCACCTTCACGTCCGTGATCTCGGCGTGAGCCTGGCCTTCTACCGGAGCTTCTTCGGAGCGCCACCGGTCAAGGAAAAGCCCGGCTACGCCAAGTTCCTGCCGAGCTTTGCGCCCATCAACCTGGCCTTGTCGGCCGGGGAAGCTGGCCGGGGCCACGCCGTCGACCATCTGGGCTTTCAGGTGGAGTCGCGCGAGATGGTGCGGGAGCACCTGGCACGGGTCAAGGCGGCGGGCTTGTCGGTCCGGGAGGAGATGGACACCAACTGCTGCCACGCCAACCAGGACAAGTTCTGGGTCCAGGATCCCGATGGAGTGAACTGGGAGATCTACCACCTCAACCACGACCTCGATGACGATCTCGACGACGACCTCCCTGCGGACGCAGGCCTCGCAGAGGCGCCGGTGTCGGCTGCGAGCTCCTGCTGCGTTCCTGCCCCCCTGCAGATCGGGAGGAGGTCATGAAGACCTACCTCTTCGCCTGCGTGCACAACGCTGGAAGGTCCCAGATGGCCGCCGCCTGGCTGGGCCGGCTGGCGAATCCGGCCAAGGCGCGCGGCGTGTCCGCCGGAACCGATCCGGGCAGTCGGGTTCACCCCGAGGTCCTGGAGGCCATGCGGGAGGTGGGGATCGATCTCTCCACGGCGGCGCCCCGGAAGTTGACCGATGCGCTCGCCCGCGAGGCCAGCATGCTCGTCACCATGGGCTGTGGCGAGGCCTGCCCCTACGTGCCGGGCCTGCGCCGCGAAGACTGGCCGCTCGAGGATCCGAAGGGTAAGCCGGTCGAGAGGGTGCGCGAGATCCGTGACGAGGTCCGCGGCCGGATCGAGGATCTGATCCGGCGCGAAGAGCTCATCTAGCCCGGGCCGTCAGGCGTCGTCCTCGGTCGATCCAGAGAGCCTCCAGTTCGGCGTCTCGTCGGCCCCGGGCCGCCCCTCGAGCCGCTCGTTCGGGAGGAAGGCCGCCTTGTAGCGCATCGAGGCGCAGCCGTCGATCTGGAAGCCGAGGTAGACGTGGGCCTTGCCCTGCCGCCGCGCGAGATCGAGGAGGTTCAGGATGTGGACCACGCCTGGCGACCACCGGGCGTAGTCGGGATCGTGGAAGAAATAGATGGCGCTGTAGGCCCGGGGCGTCTCGTCGCAGAGCCCCACCCCCACCAGCCGTGGCGCCTCGCCGACCAGGGGGTGATCGTCGAAGTAGGCGATCTCCCGGCCACACGGGTGCGGAAACCCGAACTGTCGGGCGTAGTCCTCGGCCGAGAGCGGCGCTGCCTCCCAGCCGCGGGCATGCTCGCGCGCGGCGTGCCAGCGCGCATGCAGAGCCAGCCGGGAGGCGTCGACCCGCACCGGGCCGACCTCCGCGCGGAGGGCCATCCCCCGGCGCTGTGCGCGCCGCTGGCCGCGGGAGGGCCTGAACGTCGCCACCGGCACGCGCAGGGAGATGCACGCGCGGCACGACCCGCAAGCTGGCCGGAAGTAGACCGGCCCGAACCGACGCCAGCCGTGCTCGAGGAGGAGCTCCATCTCGGCCGGCTCGACCTCGATCAGGATCTCGTGGACGAGGGACGCCAGCTCGCCGCCCAGGTAGGAACAGGGGCGAGGAGACTCGACCAGACGCTGGAGCAGGCGCGCCAATCCGGCAGGCTCAGAAGCAGGGCGTTCGACTCGGCGACACCACGAGGTCGTCGAACCACACTTTTCGGGGCGGTCCGTGGAACTCCATGAAGCCAAACTTGAAGACCTTGAACGTGGCGGCGGCGGCGGTGGCGGGATAACTGGTGGCGTCGATCTGCAGGCTGCCGTCGATGTACAGCTTCTGCCCCCTGCCGGGCCCGTCGTAGGAGATCTCGATGCAGTGCCAGGTGTTCTTGGGGAGGCTGTAGGGGTTCGTGCCGCCGCTCATGGTCCGCCCGTAGCCTGCTGGCCACCGATCGTCGTCCTTCGAGTTGAAGGCGATGCCCACGTCCTCGGCCAGCTCCACGCTGACGCCATCGTTCGGGTCGTCGCTCCCGGAGGCCGCCGCGAAGGCGTTGTGCTCGAGGCCACCGATGTCGAGCTCGCTCAGGATGTAGAAGCGCGCCCAGAAGGCGGTGGCGGCCGGCGCCGCGAGCATCTTGTAGGCGCTCCCCGAGGTCCCGCTCTCCGTGCTGGCCTTCACCCGCAAGGAGGCCTTGCCGGTGTTGTGCATCGTCGTGTCGAGGGCGTAGTCGCGCGACCAGTCGCCGGGGGCCGCGTTGGCCTTGTAGACGAGCGTGCTCGGCAAGGTGGCCTCCTCGAAGCCCGAGCAAAAGTACGCGTCGGCCGGACAGGCGGTCGAGCCGGCGCCATTCGTGCCGCCACCGCCGGCACCGCTGGCACCGCCACTTTGGCCGGAATGGCCCGCCGCGCTGGCCCCGCCGGTGCTGGCCCCGCCGGCGCCAGTCCCGCCGGTGGCGCCCGAAGCGGCCCCACCGGTTCCTACGGCCGCTCCAAGGCCTCCCTGGCCCGCACCGCCGGTGCCGTTCCCCCCGGAGGCGGTCTGCGTCTGCCCTCCGGTGGATGCGGTGATCCCCCCGGAGCCGGCGCCGCCGCTTCCGCGGGAGCCGCCGGATCCAACCCCCCCCTGGGGCGATGATCCGGAGGAGCAGGCCGCGCCGAACAGCCACCAGCACCCGAGCAACACCGGTCGGATCTTCCGCAAGCGACATCGGGGGACCTGTGCGTTCATCTTCCTCTCACGTCATGTCATGTCATCCAGGCCTGCGTCACGCCCCCTCGACCGCCCGCGCTCGCCGCCCCGCGAGGCCAGTTGCCGCCAGACATATACAACGAAATCGCCCGGCGAACAGTTGGCCTCGCGCCATCTCGACCTCGGGAAGAAAATATCTTCCCATCCGCCAGATGCTATGGAAAACGGGATTCATGGTGATTTCGAGGGCGCCCGCGCCATCGGGCGACGTCTTGGGCGCGGTGTTGCAGGATGGCGGCTGCGTGTTCCGGGTGTTTGCACCGTTCGCCGACCGCGTGGTGGTGGGCGGCGACTTCTTTCACTCGGGCAATCTCGAGCCCCTCGCATGGGACGAGGTGGCGCTCGAGCGCGACCGGCCAGATGGGTCGTCCTGGTCGGTGTTCATCCAGGGTGTCCGGGCGGACTCGCTCTACAAGTTTCGCATCCGGAACGACGGCCTTGGACCGGGGTCGAAGGGTGGTGAGGCGTGGCACCACGATCCGCTGGCCCGCGACGCCGTGTCCTTCGCCGGAAACTCGGTGGTCGTCGATCGCAGCTTCGACTGGAGCGGTGACAGCTTCCAGATGCCGGGCTGGAACGAGCTCGTCATCTACGAGCTGCACATCGGCACCTTCAATCGTGACCTCGGACAGGCCGTCGGCACCTTCGAGCAGGCGGTGGGGAAGCTCGACTACCTGGCCGGCCTCGGCGTGAACGCCATCGAGGTGATGCCATCCTTCGACTTCGCGACGAGCACCTCGATGGGCTACAACACCGCGCTCCCGTACGCGGTGGACAACGCCTACGGCCGCACCAGCAGCCTGAAGACCTTCATCAAGGCGGCCCACCAGCGTGGGATGGCGGTCATCCTCGACGTGGTCTACAGCCACTGGGGTCCCGAGGGACTCGATCAGACCCTCGGTCGGTTCGACGGCTTCTTCCTCCCCGGCAAGCAGGGCATCTACTTCTACCAGGACGACCGCTCGCTCACCGACTTTGGCGAGCGCCCGGACTACGGTCGTGGCGAGGTCCGGACCTACATCCGGGACAACGCCATGACCCTGCTCGACGAGTTCAGGGTCGACGGCCTGCGGCTCGACTCCACCGTCAACATCCGGCGCGGGCGCACCGGGGACATCCCCGATGGGTTCACCCTGCTCCGCTACATCGGCGAGGAGAAGCGGCGCGCGTCGCCCTGGAAGCTCCTGATCGCCGAGGATCTCCAGAACGACGACGTGATCACCCGCGACGCGCTCCTTGGTGGAATGGGCCTCGACAGCCAGTGGGATGCCGGCTTCCTCGGACGGGTGCGCGACATGCTCTTTGCGCCCACGGACGACGCCAGGAGCGCGGCTTCCATCGCGGAGGCGGTCGCGAAGACCTACAACGGGTCGGCGCCGTTTGCGCGGGTCATCTACACCGAGAGCCACGACCAGGCCGACGGGCAACGGATCACGGACCGCGTCGCCCCGGGGGATGCCGAGGGCTGGCTGGCCCGGAAGCTCTCCTCGCTCGGAGGGGCGCTGACCTTCACCTCGGCGGGGATTCCCATGCTGTTCATGGGCCAGGAGTTCCTCGAATTCAGGACCTGGAACGACGGCACCCAGTTCACCCTCGATTTTGGTCGCATCGGTCGCTTTCCCGGCCACGTGGCGCTCTGGAGACGCCTCATCGAGCTGAGGCGCAACTTCGACGACAACACCCGTGGCCTCCGCGGAAGCAACACCAACGTCTACTTCGCGAGCGAGGCGGACGGTGTGCTGGCTTATCACCGGTGGGATCAGGGTGGGCCGGGGGACGACGTGGTGGTGGTGGTCAACCTCAAGAACCGGGTGTACCCGAGCTACAACATCGGATTTCCGCGCGGCGGCACCTGGTACCTGCGGTTCAACTCCGACTTCCGTGGCTTCGGGCCGGACTTCGGTGACGTGGGATACGACACGACGGCCGGCGGGGGAGGTAACCAGGGCATGCCCACCGACGGGAACGTCGGGCTCGGGCCCTACAGCGTCTGCATCTATTCCCAGTGACCACCTCCCTCGGGCTCGGACCGCTTCGCCCCGCCCGCCGCGGCTTGCCGGGCTTCAGCTTTTGCGCAAGAAGTGCTACACGGGATGAGGGCAAGCAGCCCGCGATGACGACAGCGCCGTTCTGTTGGGAGGGGGAGCTCGATGGAGATGATGGCAGTCGAGAATAGTCTCGGGACACGGAGCCGCCGCGGTGGTGCCCCCCAGATCAACCGGTGGGACTGGGGCGCGTTCCTGCTCAACTGGATCTGGGGGCTCGGCAATCGAACCTTCGTGGCGTTGCTGATGTCCGTCCCGCTGGTGAGCTTCGCGACGATGTTCGTCCTCGGTGCCAAGGGGAGCGCGTGGGCCTGGCTCAACCGCCGCTGGGAGAGCGTGCAGCAGTTCCAGGCGGTCCAGCGCAGGTGGACCAGGTGGTCGGTCGTCGTGTGGGCCACGGTGGTGGGGCCGTCGGCCGGGATCGGTGGCCGCCTCCACCTCGCCGAATAGTCCCTCGTGCCAATGGAGATCCAGCCATCGCGGGTGAGCGTCGTTGCCGTCGTCATGGCCGTTGCCGTTGCCGGTCTGGCGGCCGGGGCCCGAGTCTGCCTCGCGCAAGTCCCGGCCCCGCCTGCTGGCCAGGACGAAACGCCTCCGGTCCCGCTGGCGCCGCCTTCATCCTCGCCGACGTATCCACCGGCTCCCCCCCCACCCACTCCGCCAGCCCCGCAGGCCTTCCCGTCATCTCCGGTGTTCGGGGAGGCGGTCGGGCCGCCACGGTACGGAGATCGAGGCTCGGCCGAGCTGGCCCTCGCGCTCGGATACTCCTCCGTTTCGGGCTTTCTGGGCGGCCTCGGCTTCCGCGACTTCGTGGTCGATGGACTGGCGCCCGGTCTCGAGATCACCTACGCCAGCGGTGGCGATCTCGGTCCGGCCTACGGTCTCGTGCTGGCCACGCTGCGGGTGGTGCCCGTCCGGACGACCACCCTCGCCCTGGCTCTCACGGGGCGCTGGGGCCGGGTGATCCTCGGCGATCATCCCGACGGCTGGGGCGTGGGCGGGGCCGCCAGCCTGGTGTACATGGTCTCGGGGGGCATTGGTCTCGAGGTGGGCTACGAGCTCTTGAAGCTCTATCCGGCCTCGTTCTGCGCCGATCTCTCCGGCTGCGTCTTGCAGGGCCCGGTCCTCGGCCTGCGCGTGGTGCTCTGAGTCCGGGGCTGGGCGTACGAGACCGAGATCCCGAGCGCGATCAATCCGATCACCGCCAGGGCCACCACCCAGAGCCCGAGCGAGCGTCGCGCCGGGGGCTGACTTCGACCCCCGTCCGCCCGCCCGCCCGCCGGGCTGGTCTGGTCCGCCAGTCGCGACATCTCGTCGCCCTCCTCGAAGAACCGCGCTTCGACCGGGCCGAAGCCATCCGGGCTCTCCTCCTCGACATCCGATCTCACTGCATGCATGACGGCTGCTTTGAATCCTTGGGCTCGAGATCACCACACGCTGACCATCCTCCGAATGAACGACGCAGACGACCGCATATTCACCAGGGGCATCGATTCCGCGCCGGCCGATCCAATTTTCTGAGAGAATGTCCCCGATTGAGCTCTCACGCGTTGCCGATGTCGCGGATCGCGCGCAGCTTGCGCGCGTGTTGCCTCGTGACCTCGCTGGTCGCGGGCGGATGCACGACCCAGTCGGGCAAGGAAACCGGCGGCTCGGGGGGGAGCGGAGCCTCGGTCGCCGCGGGGACCGGCGGCGGAGCGTCGGGGGGCGCCGCGGGTTCGTCGGGGATGGGGATGATCACGGGCTCCGGAGGAGCGGGAGGCGGGACCACGCCTCCCGTGGCTGGCTCGCAGGGTGGGCGAGGCGCAGCAGGTGAGGGCGCCGAGACCGGTGGCGTGGGGGCGAGCACCGGCGGAGGAGCAGGAGGAGCAGGAGCAGGAGGGGCCGGGTTCGGGGCGGCCGGATCCGGCGGCGCGGTGGTCGCTCCGGGAACGGGCGGCACCGGTCCGTCCTCTGCGACGGGAGGCGCAGGCCCTGGGGGCAACGGGGCCCGCGGCGGTGGCGGCGCTGCGGGAGCTGGGGCGAAGGGCGGAGCGGCGGGCAATCCGGCCGGCGCGGGCGCCTGCACCACGACCAGCGCCCTGCTGTGCGACGACTTCGAGTCCTACCCGGTGGGGCAGGTGCCAGGAGGACCCTGGACCGCCAGCATCAATCAAGGCACCGTCGTGGTCGACACCACCCGCGCCTGGAGCGGCACCCACGCCGTCCGGGTCACGGTCGCGGGAGGGACCGGCACCTATCGCCGGGCGTTCCTGTCGACCATGGGCCCTCCGGTCTTTCCGCTCCCGGGCAACGCGTTCTACGGCCGGATGATGATCTGGCTGAATGCGGCGCCCGCCGGCAGCGTGCACTGGACCAACATCCAGGCCGAGGGGCCCGTTCCGGGCATGAACTTCCGGGCGCTCTCGCGCTACGGGGGCCAGCTTCAAAAGCGCCTGATGGCGAGCTACGACACCCAGGGTGTGGCCTCGGATTGCTGGCGACACTCGGCGACCCTCATGCCGGAGGCGCGCTGGGCCTGCATGGAGTGGCGGTTCAACGGGCCGAACGACGAGACGGACTTCTGGCTGGACGGGACGGCCCTCACCGACCTCACCGTCATCAAGCGCGGGGACGGCTGCCTCGACAACGGCACCAACGGCGACTGGTTGGCCCCCACCTACGACACCCTGCTCCTCGGGTGGGAGCACTACCAGCAGTCGATCGTGCACGACATGTGGATCGACGACGTCGGCGTTTCCCTGCAGCGCCTCGGCTGTCCCGCGGCCAACCCGCCCACCAAGTAAACCCGGTGGGCGGGGGCGGTCGGGCGGAGTGCGGTCGCCGGCCTCCGACAGACCTCACGGAGGTCCGAGGCCGGAGGCCCCTCGACTGGTTACAGACCCGGCAGGGGTCCGGTGAAGAGCGCCTGCTCGCCGGTGGCGGCGCCGGTCATGCCGAAGGTGTTCTCGTTGATGCCCAGCATGTTCATGAAGCTCACGAACATCTTGTTGTGGGCCGGGCCCGCGCCGTAGGGGATCGCGTTCGGCCCCGGTGGGTAGGCGGTCGGTCCCAGGTAGTCGATGAAGCGTCCACCCTTGAGGCCAACGCCGCTCCCTCCGGCGACCACGTACGGGATGTTGGTGTAGCTGTGCACCCCGCCGACCCCGAGCTCGGAGGTCCAGAACAGCAGGGTGTTGTCGAGCAAGGTGGTGCCATCCGGCTGCATGATGCCCTTGAGCTGCGAACACAGGTAGGCGTACTGCATCGCGTACCAGGTGTCGATGTGGCTGAGATCCGTGCGGACCGTGTTGACCTGGCTCTGGTTCAAGGTCATGAGCGCCGGGTTGTCCGGGTTGTAGGTCATGTTCAGGGCCGACACCGCGACCGTGTCGTTGTGCGTGAGCATGTGATGCTCCTGCGTGCCCGCATAGGCGATGGCCGGCAGGGCGCTGAGGTACGGGAACGGCGGGGTTGGCAACCAGCTGTGCACCACGGTGCTCTCGGCCGTCGACCACTGCATGCTGGCGACCCGCGTGAGATCACAGGAGTACGCCAGCGCCATGAGATCGAGCTGGAGCTTGCCGATGAGCGGGTAGTTGGTGACGCAGTTGTTGATCGGCAGGGTCCCGGCGGCCTGGGCCGCCTTGTCCGCCGCCATCTGCGCGGCGGTCCGCAAGGTCTGATCGCGCAGGCAGGCCTGGCGCGCCGGCGAGACCGGCATGATGTTGGCCGACCCCGGACAGCTGGTCGGGTTGGTGAGCAGCATGGTGAGCTGAGTCTCGATCTGTCGCACGAAGTCCAGGTGCTGCTGCAGCTTCGACCGATCGTCGGCGCCCACCTTGGACATGAGGCCGTTGTAGTCCGCGACCGCGTAGTCGAGCACCGACTTGCGGTTGTTGAGCGAAGCGACCATCTGCGCGGCGGTTCCCTGCTGCGCGCTCCCGAAGAGGCGGGTGTAGATCTGCACGGGATCGTCGACCGGCGGGACCACGATGGCCCGCTTGCCCTTGGGGTTGGTGTCGTTCTGGTTCACGTTGCCGTAGCACATCTGGGTGACCAGCAGCTCGAGGAAGGTGTCCTTGCTGTTGACGCCGAGCTCGAGGGACTGGAGCAGCGTCGACTTCCCGATGGCCTGGGCGATGTGCTGGTCGATGGACGGCCCACCGGCCGAGCCGTCGACGAAGTGGTTGGCGCGCCCCGCCCCGCTCGGCCCCTGCACGAGCGGGATCGCGGTCAAGCCGTGGGTCATCCCCTGGTCGTGGACGTTGGCGATCGGGCCATACTTCCCCTGGGTCGACTCCATGCTGACGCCGCGGAGCACCACGATGTTCTGCTGCAGGGCCGCGAGCGGCTGCAGGATCGGCGAGAGCGTGAAGTTGGTCGAGATGGCCGGGTTGGTCTTGGACGGCGTCGCCACCGAGGGGTTGGCCCCCACCGGGGTCCACAGCTCCGGGATGGTCCCGCAGGAGCTGAACATGACCCCGAAGCGCTTGGGGACCGCGGTCGCCGCGGCTTTGCTCGACTTCGGCATCATGGCATCGAGGAAGGGGAGCGCGACGCCGGCCCCGACGGCCCCCCGAAGCATGGTCCGACGGGACAGCCTGCGGGGGATGCTGCGCACAATGTTCTGTTCGCGTTTCATTGGACGACCTTCAGTTGGCGGAAGCTATCGCTGGTGACGAGATTGACCACCAGGTCGACCAGCTTCTGGGTGGGCGTGAAGTTGGAGGCGAGCCAGTCGAGATACGGTTGATCGGGGGCCGCGATGAGCTTCCCGGTCGCGAACTGGAACCACTGCTGCAGGTAACAGGCGCGGGTCTCCGGCATCTGGGCCACCAGCTTGGCCAGATCCGGAATGCCGTTGAAGGCCACCGGGTTGGCGTTGTTGGCGTCCAAGATCTGGCCGCTCACATCGATGGCCATCCCCTTGTCCATCTCGCGCCACTGGCCGACCATGTCGTACTTCTCGAAGGGCAGGCCGAGCGGGTCGATCGCCGTGTGGCACCCCGCGCACACCGGCGAGGTCTCGTGGGTCTTGGCCTGAGCGCGGGTGGTGGCCGAGAGATCGAGGGGCTGGAAGGTCGCGGTGAGCGCCGCCGAGGGCTCGGGGACGGACCGGCAGAGGATCTGCTGCAAGACGAACTTGCCGCGGCGAATCGCGGTCCCGAGATCCTGCACCGGGGAGTCCTTGGCCAGCGTCGCCATCAGGGACGGCTGGGTGAGGAGCCCCATGCGCTGGGCCGGGTTGAGGTCGAGCTTGGACCAGACCGTCGGGTCGCTCGACGGGGCCGTCACCCCGTAGAACTTCGCGATGTCGCTGTTGCCGAAGGTGTAGGGCGACAGCAGCAGGTCGTTGAACGTCCCGTTCTGGGTGAACATGATCGTCTGGATGAACGTCCGGGTCTCCTGCCCCATCTCGGCGGCCAGCGTCGAGGTGAAGTTCGGAAAGGCCGAGCTGTTCTTGGTGAGCGCGTTGATGGTGTCGATGCCCAGCCACTCCTCGTGCATCTTGACCAGGTTGGTCTGCGAGCGGGGCATGGCGAGCAGGCGCTGCGCCTGGGCCCGGACCTCGGCCACGTTCGAGAGGGCGCCCGAGTCCGCCGAGGCGGTGAGCGGGGCGTCCGGGATCGAGCCATTGATGAAGAAGGAGAGCCGGTTCGCCAGCTCCCAGGGCGTGAGCGAGACGATCCCGGGGCTGATGGTCTTGGTGGCATCGCCGAGCTCGGGCCGGAAGATGAAGTTCGGCGAGATCAGGATCCCCTCGATCGCCATCGCCAGCCGCGCGGGGTAGGCCCCACCCGCCGGGTTCGAGAACAGCGTCCACAGCGCGGTCTTCTCGGTGTCGGTCAGGTTGCGCCGGTAGGCGCGCTTGGCCAGATCGTAGAGGTAGGGCTGCGCGCAGGCCAGCTCGCTCTTCGTCGCGACGTTGCAACCGGTCAGGGTCGTGGGATCGGAGGTGACCCCCTTCCACATCTGGGGCGTCTGGTTGTCGCCGATCGCGACGAGCTGTGCCGCCCCCTCGTACTGCTCCATGAGCACCTGACTCGCGTTCTGCGAGCTCGACAGGTTGAGGAACCCGAGGACCTTGTTGTCGGGGATGAAGCTCGGCGCCGGCACGTCGAAGGCCCCGTAGATCGTGCCGTCGGGCTTGACCTGCTGCGTGAAGAGATCGCGAATCGACTGGGCGTACTCGGCGTTCGTCAGGCGGCGGATCGGGAGGGCCGTCGGCCCGGGGCCCCCAGGCGGGT
>Ga0265318_10000138_pt1 | contig 67527 bp, 46 predicted proteins | sample 4821metaG_FD_192431 | JGI IMG/M metagenome (GOLD analysis project Ga0265318, IMG submission 192431) | Rhizosphere microbial communities from Carex aquatilis grown in University of Washington, Seatle, WA, United States - 4-8-21 metaG | ecosystem: Host-associated > Plants > Roots > Rhizosphere >... | reverse complement strand
GCCACCCCGACCGGCACCCAGCGCCGCGGGCGCGACGGCGCCGGCGCCGTCGCGAACAGCGCCACCGCCAGGCCGAGGCCGGTCACCGCCACCAGGTAGATGCCCTTTTGCAGACCGAGGCCGGGGAGCACGAAGAACCCCGAGACGAACGAGCCGACGATCGCGCCGACCGTGTTCATGGCGTACGCGTTTCCGACGTCCTTGCCCACGCTGCCGAGGGCCGGCGCCACGATGCGCATGGTGAGCGGGAAGACGCCGCCCATCAGGATGGTGGTGGGCAGGACCGCGATGCAGGCCAGGGCGAACTGGCAGACGAGGACCGCATCCACCCCGAAGCTCGCGGACTCGAGCAACCAGGTGAAGACCAGGGGCAGCCGGTCGGTGACCAGGTACGACACCCCGATGGCCACCGCGATCCCGAGGTGCAGGGTGGCGAGCCAGCGCACCGGGTTGGCGGTCCGCTGCGACAGGCGGCCGAACAGCGCCGACCCCGTGCCGAGGCCCACCAGGAAGGCCAGCAGGATCAGCGTGAACGAGTAGGCCGAGGAGCCGATGAGGACGGCGAGGGCGCGCGTCCACAGGACCTGGATGGTCATCGCGGTGGCCCCCGACACCGCGAACGCCCACAAGCTCACCTGGCGCGCGCGGGCCGGGATCAGGGCCAGCGGCGGCAGCGCCTTCATGGCGGCCACGTCGCCCCGGGCCGCCGCCTGCTCGAGCATGTGGTCCATGGCCTCGGCCGCCCCGAGGTGATCGGCGTTGGCCCCCGAGAACCGCGGCAGGCGGCGGGCGACCAGCACCACCGCCGCCAGGGTCAGGTTGAACGAGGCCGCGATCACGTTGGTCCAGCGGATCCCGAGCCCAGGCAGGAATGCGAAGCCGGCCAGGAAGGCCCCGGCCACCGCCCCGAACAGGTTGACCGAGTACAGCGTGCCGATCCGCAGGCCGACCCGGCGCAGCTCCGCGGGATGCTGGATGAAGTGTCGCGCCAGGATCGGGAGGGTCGCGCCCATGAGGGTGGTGGGCAGGAGCAGGAGCCCGGCGGAGGCCGCGAAGCGCAGCACCGACAGGACCGTGTAGCGATCGCCGAAGGTGCTCCACAGCCAGCGGTTGAGCCCCGGATAAAACGAGATGGCCACCGGCACCAGGAGCGCATAGGCGCCGATGGCGGCCTCGGTCAGCGCGTAGGTCCGGGCCGGGGCGCGCAGGCGGTCGGCCACCCGCCCGGCCAGGTAGGCGCCGAGCCCGAGCCCGCCCATGAAGGCCGTGAGCACCGTCGAGACCGCCAGGGTGGTGGACCCGAAGACCAGGGTGAGCATGCGGGTCCACAGCATCTCCAGGACCAGGCCGGAGGCCCCGGACAGGAAAAAACACCCGAGAATGACGGTGCGCATGGGCGCGAGAATGTAACATCGCCCCGGTCCGCCCCGGTCTGCTCTCGGACAACCCCTAAGTCGCCATGCCAGTCAAAATCCCGGACGTCACCATGTTGATTGCCACGGACCCACGGCCCGGATTCGGAACTTTGACGGCGACAGGGACGCGAACGGAAGGCCCGACGGACGAGGCGGCGCTGGTGGAGGCGGTCAAACGCAATGCCCCAGGGAGCCGCGAGGCCGTCTACCACCGCTACAAGCGGCGGGTCTTCGCGCTCGCCGCCCGCATCGCCGGCCCCGGAGAAGCGGAGGAGGTGGTGCAGGAGGCCTTCATCCGTGTGTTTCGAGGGCTGCCACGCTTCCGGGGCGACTCCGCCCTCGGCACCTGGATCTACCGCCTGGCGGTGAACGCGGCGCTGTCGCACCGGGCGCGTCGTCCACCCATCGCCGAGTCCCTCGATCAGCGCCAGCACGGGGGCGGTCGTCTCGCCCACCAGAGACACGGCCAGGACGCGGCCGGCGATGACGGGTGGCTCGAGCCCCAGGCGCACGGGGCGGGCGCGCTCGGTCCGGGCGGCGACGCGGTGCTGCGCCGTCGGCTCGAGCGGGGCCTGGCCAGCCTGCCCGTGGGGTATCGGACCGTGATCGTCCTGCACGACATCGAGGGGCTCGAGCACGAGGAGATCGCGGAGGTGCTCGGCTGCCACGTGGGCACCTCGAAGTCCCAGCTTCACAAGGCGCGGGCCCGGCTGCGCGACCTCCTGTCGGCGGAGGGGGTCACCGCGGCCGGGGAGCTCGGCGCGCGTGGCGGCGGGAGCACGCGATGACCTCGCCGGGGCACCCCGCGGTCGAGCAGCTGTCGGCCTATCTCGCCGGGGACATCTCGGAGCGTGACGCGGCTTCGGTGCGGCGTCATCTCGGCGCATGCGCCGCCTGCACCCGCGTCGCCGAGGAGCTCGGACGGCAGACCGAGGCGCTGGGGGCGCTCGATAGGCCGGAGCCTCCGGTCACCATGTGGGCGGCGATCGAAGGTGCCTGCGAAGCCCGCGCGGCCCGGGTCCCCGGCTGGGCGGGCGCCCTCGGGTCCTGGCGGCTGCTGGCGAGCGGCGCGCTCGGGCTCGGCGTCGGGGCGGTGGCGGTGGCGGGCGTCTTCTTGTGGGGGCCGATGGCGGCGGGCCGCCGAGGCCGGGGGGATCCGGCGGCCTCGAGCCCGGTCGCGGCCGCGGGGGGCAAGCGCCTGGACGGGGCGACGGGAGCGGGGATGGCGGTGGTGGCGCGAGGCGTGGGTCCTGGACCCGACCGGGGCGCGGGTGAAGCGGCGGGCGATCCCCTGCTGGTGGAGGCGGAGTCAGAGCTCGGTCGGGCGGCCCTGGCCTACCAGACGGCGGCGAGCCGCCTGCGCGCGATCCTGGACCACGCGCAGCTCGACTGGGACTCCGCCCAGCGCGCCCGCGTGGCGGAGCGCCTGGCGCGCCTCGACGAGGCGGTGGCCGACTCGCAGGCCCTGGTGCGGCGCGATCCGGGGGACGGCGCGCGCGCCGAGATGCTGTTCGCGGCCTATCAGAAGCAGATCGACTTCATGGCCGAGGCGGTGCATCGCGGCGGATCGTCGCTGGCGATGCCCCTCGGGGAGCCATCGCACGACGTCTTCTCGAGGGTCCGGTGAGCCTCCCGCTTGGTCCCCGCACGAGGTGGAACCCGTGCTCGCCCTCGTTCCTCTTCGAGCCCGGTCGTGGGACGAGGACGAGGGCGAGGACGGGGCTCACGAAATTGCGACCCCTGCTTCGCTGTGCGCTCGTCGCAGCGGGGTGCTTGCTCGATTCGATGGTCTTGGCCGAGCCTGGGGCGGCGGGAGACGCGGGCGCGGCGGCACCGGGCGCGCTCGATGGGCGCGAGGTGGTGGTTCCGGTGCAGGGCGCCGAGCGGGTGCGCATCGACAACCCGCTCGGCAACGTGGTGATCCGGGCCTGGAGCCGACCCGAGTCCATCCACATCCTGGCCGAGAAGCGGGCGGCCAGCCCCGCCGGGCTCGAGCGCCTGCGGGTTCACTTCACGGCCTTCTCCTCAGGCGAGATCGCGGTCGAGACCCGCGTCGATCTCGGGGGTCGGGAGCGAGCCTTGCCGCTGATCGCGAGCGGGGTCGATCTGGTCGTGGAGGTCCCGCCCGATCTGGAGGTCGCCGTGAAGACCTTCGGCGGGAACATCTCGGCCTCGGGCCTGCGTTCGGCGACCCGCCTCGAGACCACCGGGGGGCGCATCCAGATCTCCGACATCCGGGGGCGGGTCGTGACGCGACAGCTCCGCGGGGGACAGAGCATCGCGGCCGTCGATGGTGACGTCGATCTCGACGGGGTCGAGGGACAGATGCGGCTCGAAAAAGTGGGCGGCGCGCGGATCGAGGTCCGGATCGTGGACGGGGACATTCGGGCCGAGGACCTGCGCTCGGACCAGGTGCTGCTCGCCAGCACCCTCGGCGACGTGGTGCTGGTGGGCATCGTCCGGCCGCATGCCCACTACGACCTGCGGTCTTATCAAGGCGAGGTCCACCTGGGGGTGACCTCGGCGCCGGTCGGGTTCGAGCTGCGCGTGCGCTCGGGGCTGCCCATGTCGTCCCTGCTCGCCCTCCAGACGACATGGAGGCAAGGAGATCGCCTGCGTGCGCTGGTGGAGCCGGTCCCGCCCCCCGAGGTCGTGGCGAGCCGCACCGGAGACTCTCCCATCGTCGAGCTCACCTCCGTGATAGGTCGTGTGGTGGTCGACAGCCCGCAGACTTTGCGGGCCGATCAGGACAATCGCCCGGTTCGATGGTAGGTTCCGTCGACCAAGGAAGCGATGCGCCTGGGGATCGTCTCGGACATTCACGCCAATATCGAAGCGCTGGAAGCTGCGTTTCGCTCTATGGACGCGGACGGCGTCGATAGGGTCATCTGCTTGGGTGACGTGGTCGGCTACGGCGCGAGCCCGAACGAGACGTGTGCGCTCATCCGGCAGCGCGCGGCGCACACCATCCTCGGCAACCACGACGCAGCCGTCGCCGGGCGAATGGACTACTCGTACTACTATCACGCGGCTCGCCACGCGCTCGATCTGCATGCCCGCCAGCTCTCGCCCGAGCACATGGAGTGGCTGAAGGCGCTGCCCTACGAGGTCAAGGAGGGCGACGTCCACTTCTGTCATGGCTCGCCGCTGAACATCCAGGAGTTCGACTACATCTTCGCCAAGGAGCAGGCGGCACAATGCATGGTCATCTTTCCCGAGATGTCCCAGCTGACGCTGATTGGCCACTCCCACCTCTGCAAGGCCTTCGCGCTGTCGGAGCCGGGCGCGGTGCACGAGGTCGTCGCGCAGAAGTTCGAGCTGCGGCCCGGGTGGAAGTACATCGTGAGCGTGGGCTCGGTGGGGCAGCCGCGTGACTACGATCCGCGGGCGAGCTACGTGCTGTTCGACACCACCGCGAAGGTGTTCGAGTTCAGGCGCGTGGAGTACGACGTCAAGGCCTCGGCGGACAAGATCTTCGCCTCCGATCTGGAGCCGAACTTCGGGCACCGCCTGTTCATCGGGGTCTGAGGGGGCGCGGAGCCCGGAGCCGCGCCACCGCCGAGCGGGTGCACCCAGCGGTGGGGCTGGCGGATACGGCTGGTTGGCCGGGATGTGCGGGCTCGCCTCCGCCCTGTTCCTCGCGATGTCGCCCGCGCGGGCCGCGCCGTCGCCGTCGCCGTCGGTTCCGATTCCGGCTCCGGCCGCGATTCCCGGCAGCCCCTGCGCCGCGGACGGTCCGGTTCAGACGCCGCCCGGCTGGCGCGGGTGGGATCGCTCCGGGGTGGTGGCCTGGGAGGCCATCGAGCAAGCGGGGGGCGTGGTCCCCGACATCGAGGAGGATCGCACGCAATCGCCGCCGGCCTGGTGGCGCACGCCGAGCCCGGTCGCCTCGGCGCTGCTGCTCGACGCCGAGTCGAGGAACCCACGCTGGGGGCTCTATCAGGCCGTGACGGCCGCCGAGCTGGCCAAGGGCGACATCCTGGTTCGTCCCCACGCCGAGGCGGTGGGCAGCGCGTGCGGCAAGATGGCGGTGTTGGCGGTGTTGCAAGAGAACAGCGGCAGCAGCGGCGGGAAGTGGGGGACCCTCGAGATCGACGACGAGGGTCGCGGGGCGGCCTTGCGGGTGGGCAGCCCGCTGTTCTTCGCGGCGGACGGCAAGACGCCCCTGCCCGGGGTCCGGCTCTACCGCATCCGCGTGAAGAAGGAAGACACCATCGGCCACCTGCGCGAGCTGCGGCGTGATCTCCGCCATCTCGAGCGGACCATCGGCGATGCCCCCGCCATGCTGGCGGTCGGGGAGGGCGCCGAGGACGTCGTGGCCGAGAAGATCCACGATCTCATCGACGAGGCCTGGTCCCTGGTCGCGGAGGAAGCCTACGATCTCGACCGCCGGGTGCTGGCGGCGCGCGGGTACGCCCTCGGCGCGGCGCTCGGCTGGCCGGCGGCCATCGAGGCCGGCCTGGCGCTGGTGGACGATGTGCTCGCGCGGGCACCTGCCCGGGCGGAGGCCTGGGTGGCCCATGGGGTGCTGGCGGGGTTGCGCGGCGATCCGGGGCGGGCGCTCGGCGACGCGCGCGAGGCGCTCGGACGGCAGGCCGGCGCGGGCGCGGGCGTGGACGAAGGCGATCTCAGCCTCGAGCCGCCGGAGCTCCCGGCCCGCTGGCTCGAGGTGCGGGCCCTGCTGGCGATGGGGAACCGCGCGGAGGGAGGCGCGGCGCTCGAGCGCTTCTCGACCCTGGCCCCCGGGGACAGGCGGGCGGTCCGGATGCGAGCCCGGCTGCGCGCGCCCGAGCCGACCGGAAGCCACCCGACGCGCCCGTCCGCCGCGCCAGCGCCGGGGCTGCCCACGGCGGTCCCGGGGGCGGTGGGCATGTCCCCGATCGCGGTCGCGGCCGTCGACGGGATCACGTACTTCGCCTCGCCCGAGCGCGTGGGCTTCGAGAGCCGGAGCCTCGGCTTTCGCGTGAGCTGGCCCCTCACCTGGCGGGTGTCGCAGCTCGCGGCCAGCCCGGCGGCCGGGGTGCTCGCGACCCTCTCGACCGGGCGCGCGCTCCTCGACGATGGCCGGGCCGAGCGCGCCAGCGCCGTGGTCCTGGCGCAAAAGCCGCTCGGGCCGGTGGCGCGCGCGGCGCTGGTGCGCGACGGCGTGCGCAAGCTGTTCCCGACCGCCAAGCTGAAGACCTTGCCGCCCCTCCTGCCGGGCTCCCGGCGCAGCCAGTTCCGCGACCAGCAGCCGGAGGGCACGCGCGTGGGTGAGGTCGTGACCCTCGAGCGGGCCGGCGTGGTTCTCTTCCTGGTCCTGAACGCGTCCCCCGAGCTGTATCCCAAGCTCGGCGACGACTACGCCACCTTCGTCCGCAGCCTCACCTTCCCCCCGTCCTGACGATTATCTCGACCCCAAAACCCGTCCTCGTCCCCGCCGCGGCTGATCTCGGGACGAGCACGAGTCCCGCCCCGATCACGGCACCGCGGTGCCCGTGGCGCGAGCCAGGGCCGCGGCAGCGACGTTGAGATCGTAGATGGACTGCAGGTACCGAGCCCGCATCTGGAAGAAGGCCATGAGGGAATCCGAGAAGTCGCGCGCCTCGGCCAGCCCGATCGCGAAGTTCTGCGAGGTGGCCGCGATCCAGGACTTGCCGGCCTTCTCACCCTTGCGCAGGGTCTCCACCCGCGCGACCGCCTCGGTGACCTCGCCGTAGGACTTGCGCACCTCGAGCAGGATGCCGCCCATGGCCTCGTCCTGGCGCAGGTCCATCTCGTTGGCCTCGGCGTGCACGCGGTCGGCGCGCGCCAGCTTCGGTCCGAGATCGAGCTGCATGCGCAGCGCCGCCGCGATGCCGGCCCCGAGCGAGTTGAACGGGTTCGACAGGAAGGCGTTGCGGGGGGTATCCACCGTCGGGGCATAGGCGAACGAGGCCGTGCCGATCAGCACGAGATCCGGATAGACCTTGCGCCGCTCGAGATCGAACAGCGCGTGCTTGGCCTTGACCGCCTGGCCGAGCGCGCGCACCTCCGGTCGATTGAGACGGGCGCGCGTCTCGTAGAAGGTCACGGGCCGGGGCGGGATCTCGAGCGGCTCGAAGGGCGCGTCGTCGACCTGCAGATCCGGCGGCGCGGTGGGACCGAGCAGGGTGTGCAACCCGTTCAGCGCCAGCTCCGCCAGCCGCTTGGTCTCGAGGATGCGGGCATCCACCTCGGCGCGGACGGTGCGCAGCCGGAGCTTGTCGGTGACCGTGACGCTGCCGGAGCCCTCCTCCAGTTGCTTGTCGATCTTCTTCTGCGCGGTGTCCACGTAGCCCGAGCCCTCGTCGAGCGCGTCGATCAGCTCCCGCGCCAGCTTGTATCCCCAGTACGCGCGCCGCACGTTGAGCTCGACGTCCCCGGCGGTGCCCGCCTGCTTCTCGCGCAGGGCCGCCACGCCGGCCTCGGCCGCGCTCACCCCCGCCGAGATCTTCCCGAAGTCCCAGATGGGCTGGATCAGGCGCAGCTCGGTGCGGGTCCAGACGCCCTTCAAGTTGGTGATGATGCTGGGGTTGTGCAGGGGGTCCTGCGCGGTGGTGACGCAGTTCTGTTCGCGGGCGTCGGTGCCGGCGATGTCCGTGCGATCGGGCCCGGCGCAGTGGATCTCCGGGACCGGCGCCACGAAGGACAGCAGATCGCCGGAGGGAAACCAGTTGCGGCGCGCCTCGCTGACCTGCGACTCCATGGCCTGCGCCGCTGCGCCCCCGGCGGCGATGCCGGGGTTTCCCCGGCGGGCCATCTCGATGAGCTCTTCGAGCGTGTACGGACGCGCCGCCGCCCGCCGGAGGGGCAGCATGAAAGAGAGCAGCAGTGCGGCCACGCCGATGGCGGTCGCCCTCGTCTTCATCCCCGACATGGTGCTCCCTTGAGTACCACGGCGCCATCGACCTTGCCTCTAATCCTGTTCCGCGGGCCGGGCGTCCTGTTTGCCGTCCGGGCCGGCGTGTGCTGTGGTGTGGGCATGGCGGCCGTCAGCAAGCACACCCCCCGAGCGTCACGGGTCGAGACCGTGCAGATCGTCCTGCCGGGGCTGACCAACACCCACGGCACCATCTTCGGAGGCATGCTCATGCAGTGGATCGACATCGCGGCCGCCGTGTCGGCCGGCCGTCACGCCTCCGGCCCGGTGGTGACCGCGGCGATGGATCGGCTGCACTTCCTGTCGCCGGTTCATGTGGGCGAGGTGGTCACGCTGCAGGCCCAGGTGAACTTCGCGGCCCGCACCTCGATGGAGGTGGGCGTGCGGGTGTTCGCCGAGGGTCGCCCCGGATACGGCCGCCGGCAGGCCACCCGTGCCTACCTCACCTTCGTGGCGATCGACGATGAGGGGCGACCGCGCGAGGTGCCCAGGCTCGAGCTGCGCACCGCCGCCGATCGGCGGCGCTTCGCCGAGGCCGAGGCCCGGCGTCGCGTGCGCCTGCGCGAGCGGCGCGCTATGACGGAGCGCAATGGACACCGGCGCACGAGATGACGGCCAACCTGACGGCCATGAAGGTGACGGCCCCGAAGGTGACAGGGACGATGGCCACGGCCGAGGTTTCCTGGATCTGACCGATGGAGCGGCGCTGCTCGATCTCGGCCCAGGGAGCCCCGAGGCCCGCGAGGTCGTCCACGCCTCCGGCGCCGATCGCGTCCGCTTCCTGAACGGCATCGTCACCGGCAGCGTCGCGACGACCCCGGTGGGCGGCGGGTGCCACGCGACCTTGCTCACCCTCAAGGCCCACGTGGTCGCCGAGCTCCGAATCTTCGTGCGCCCGGAGGATGTGCGTCTGGTGGTGGCGGGCGGGCAGGGCGTCCCCGTGGCGGCCGCGCTCGCTCGTTATGCGATCACCGACGACTTCGACGCCACGCCCATGACGAACTTCGCGCTCCTCGGCCTGCTCGGCCCGGCCGCCGACCGCCACTTGCTGGAGCTCGGATACCCGGTGGGAGCGCTCGCCGAGGGTGCGACGTGGTCGCACGCGGAGTCCGTCGGCCCCTTCGGGGCCCTGTGGCTGGTCCGGGTGCACCAGCTCGGCGCGGACGGCTACTGGATCGGGGCTCCGGGCGCGACCCTGGCCCGGGTGCGGGAGGCGCTCGGCGCCCGGGGCCTGGCGACCCTGACGCCCGGGGCGGCCACCGCGGCGCGGGTCGTGGCGTTCGAGCCGGCATGGGGCCGCGAGATCACCGATGGCCACTTTCCCATGGAGGTCGGGCTCGCCGATACCATCGACTACAAGAAGGGGTGCTTCCTCGGCCAGGAGCCCATCGTGCGCATCCGCGATCGCGGCCACCTCAACTGGCGACTGGCGCAGCTCCAGGTGGTGGGGGAGGGCGCGCTCCCCGATCCGGCCACCTGGCAGATTGAGGCGAGCAGCAAGGCGCGCGCCGGGACGCTGACGACCGTCGCGCGCGTCCCCGGCGAGGGCGTGCTGGCGTTGGCCCTCCTCCACGCGAGCGTGCAGGTCGGCGCCACCGTCGCCCTGGTCGGCCCCGAGGGGGCTCGCCTGGAAGCCACCGTGGTTCGCGACTGAGAGCAATCCGTCGGAACCCGTGATAAATGGCCGTGAGCTTTGCCGTGATCGTGCACCTGGCCGAACCCGTGATCGTGGCCGTTCCCGTTCCCGTGAACGTGCACGGGAACGGGTCCCTTGATCGTGATCGAGCCGTGGTCGCGGACGCGGTCCGCAGGCGGTCCTCTCGGGGAAAGGCTTGACACCCCCGACACGATCCGCTTATCTGGCGCGCATGGGAAGGCACGACAACCGCCGTTCGTTGAAGATGCGCCGCCGCGTCAGCCAGAAGAAGCTCAAGGCGCGCCTCAAGCGCAAGATCGCCGAGAAGCGCCCGGCGGCCAAGGCCCCGGCGGCGGCGAAGTCGCGCGCGACGAAGAAGGCGGCGGCTCCCAAGGAGTAGCGGCCGGCCCCGGGACATGGGATCGGATTCGGCGTGGCTCCCGTAGCCCCGGGCAGCGGGGCGGGTGGGGCGTCCGCACCGACGGCGCTCATGCGCCAGTACCTCGACGTCAAGGCGCGCTACCCCGACGCGGTGCTGTTCTTCCGGCTCGGGGACTTCTACGAGATGTTCTACGAGGACGCCACGCACGTGGCGCGGGTCCTCGATCTGACGCTCACCACCCGCGATCGGGGCAAGGAAGATCCGGTCCCGATGTGCGGGATCCCTTACCACGCGGCCCGAGGCTACCTGGCCAGGCTGACTGACCTCGGTTACCGCGTCGCCATCTGCGAGCAGCTCGAGGATCCGAGGTCGGTGCGCGGGATCGTCAAGCGCGACGTGGTGCGGGTTGTGACCCCGGGGGTGACCCTCGACGAGGAATCGCTCGACCCGCGGGTGCCCTGTCACCTCGCCGCGGTCCGGGGCGACGGCCGTCGCGGGTATGGCCTCGCGTTCCTCGACGTGACCACCGGCAGCTTTCGGGCCACCGAATCGCCCACCCTCGAGGCGCTGCTCGACGAGCTGGCGCGCGCCGAGCCGCGCGAGCTCGTGCTGCGCAAGGAGGACGGCGAGCTCGCAGCGGCCGTGCGCCGGACCTATCCCGGGATCGTGCAGACGCTGGTGGACGAAGCGCGCGCGACCAGGATGGCGGCGGCGCCTGCGACAGCGTCTGCGACGACGACGGCGACCACGGGGTCGGGGCCAGCGACCGGAGGGGCGGGGGGAGCCGTCGGGCAGGTCGGAAGCGACAGGCCTCCGTGGGAGCCCGCGCTCGCCGAGCGCGCCCCGATGGCGGTGGCCGCCGCCCAGGCGGTGCTGGCCTACGCCCGCTCGACCCAGCCCGCGGCCAGCCTGCCGCTCACCGAGCTCGAGCTGTTCCGGCGCGCCGACACCCTGGTCATCGACGAGCAGGCCCGCGCGCACCTCGAGCTCACCGCGACCCTGCAGGACGGCAAGCGGACCGGGAGCCTCATCGATCTCCTCGACCAGACCCGCTCGCCGATGGGCGGTCGACTGCTGCGGCGCTGGCTGCTCTTCCCTCTGGTGGACGTGGTGACCATCCGTCGCCGCCAGGACGCGGTCGAGCGTCTGGTCGGGGCCCACGGCGCGCGCGACGCGGCCCGCAAGATCCTGGGCGAGGTCGGGGATCTCGAGCGCCTGGTGGCGCGCGCCCGACTGGGCGTGGCGACCCCGCGCGACCTGTGGGCCCTCGGCGCCGGGCTGCACCGCCTGCCAGGCCTGGTGCACGCGCTCGAGGACGCCGCCGCGGGTGAGATCGGCGCCGACCCCGAGCTCGGGGGGCTCGGGGCCGACCTCGGGACCGACCTCGCCGACGAGATCGCCCGCACCCTGCGCGAGGATGCGCCGGTGCTGACCAAGGACGGGGGCCTCGTGCGCCCCGGGTTCTCGGCTCCCCTCGACGAGTGGGTGGCCATCGCCGCCGGCGGTCGGGACGGGCTCGCCGCCATCGAGCTGCGCGAGCGCGCGCGGACCGGCATCCCGTCGCTGAAGATCAAGTTCAACAGCGTCTTCGGTTACTACATCGAGATCACCCGCGCCCAGATGGAGCGGGTGCCCGCCGACTACGTCCGCAAGCAGACCGTGGCCAACGCCGAGCGCTTCGTCACGCCCGAGCTGGCGGACTACGAGGCCAAGATCCTCGGGGCGGACGAGCACCGGATCGCGCTCGAGCTCGAGATCTTCACCACCCTGCGCGCCGAGGTGGCCCGGGCCTCGGCTCGCCTGCTGGCGCTCGCCCGGCGGGTGGCCACGGTCGATGTGCTGGCCGGCCTCGCCGAGGTGGCCCACCGCAGCGACTACGTCCGCCCGGTGGTCGACGGCGGGGCGATCATCGAGCTCGAGGACGCGCGCCACCCGGTGGTGGAGCGGCTGGCGGCCGCGGGGGGGTTCGTGCCGAACGACGTGCGGCTCGACACCGAATCCGAGCAGATCCTGATCGTCACGGGACCCAACATGGCCGGCAAGTCCACGCTGATCCGCCAGGTGGGGCTGATCGTTATCCTGGCGCAGATGGGCGGGTTCGTGCCAGCCCGGCGCGCGCGCATCGGGGTGTGCGACCGGGTCTTCACCCGGGTGGGCGCGGGCGACAACCTGGCCCGCGGGGAGTCCACCTTCCTGGTCGAGATGCGCGAAACCGCCCACATCCTGCGCTACGCGACGGCGCGCAGCCTGATCGTGCTCGACGAGATCGGGCGCGGCACGTCGACGTACGACGGGGTGTCCATCGCGTGGGCGGTCGCGGAGCACCTGCACGAGGTGGTGGGAGCCAGGACCTTGTTCGCGACGCACTACCACGAGCTCTGCGCGCTCGCCGATCGCCACCCGCGGGTTCGCAATGTCAGCGTGGCCGCGCGCGAGTGGGAGGGCGAGGTGGTGTTCCTGCGCAAGCTGATGCCTGGCGGCGCGAACCGCTCGTTCGGCATCCAGGTGGCGAAGCTGGCGGGGCTGCCGGCCTCGGTGATCGACAAGGCCCGGGAGATCCTCGCGCGCCTCGAGGGCGGGCCGGGGCGCGGCGAGCCGCCACCGCCCGCGGCGCGGCACGCCGACGCCGACGCCGACGCCGACGCGGCCGGCGCGGCCGTGGATCCCCTCGCGGGGGTGCTCTCGGCCCCACTCGAGACCGGACCCCAGCTCGGCCTCTTCGAGCCCGCGGCGGCGGGGGGATCGCCGCCCGCCCTCCCGGTCGCCGCCGAGGCGCGCGCGGGCAGGCCGCGGCCGGTGCCCGCGCGCGGGGCAGGACCCGCGCCGCGCGCCGCGGTGGACGCGCGCGTCGCCGAGGTCGTGGCGACGCTGCGGCAGCTCGATCCGGACGAGCTGTCGCCGAGGCGTGCCCTCGATCTGGTGGTAGAATTGAGAAATAAGTTGACCTGAGAGGTCGGCGTCTCACGATCGCAGGGAGGTCTTTGTTGCGTCTCGGGAACGTCATGCGTGCGGTCCTCGCCGGGGTGTGGTGCACCGCGGGTGCGCTTCCCGGTCGAGCTCCGGTCGCCCGGGCGGCGGTCCTCCCCGGCAAGGCGGCGAGCCTGACGGCCACCTCGCCCGGGGCCGGGGGGGCGCGCAAGGGCGCGGCTCGCCCGAAGGCGGCTCCCCGCAACGGTCCAGTCGAGCTCTACGCCGTGAACACCCACGAGACGCTGATCCTCCGCCTTCGGGACGACAAGGGCAGACCCATGCGCGGCGTGCAGAAGCGCTTCGACCGGTTCCTGCGCTGCCACCACACCAACGTGCAGCACGCCATGAATCCCCGCCTGGTGCGGGTCCTCTACCAGGTGGGCCGGCACTATCCAGGACGGCGGGTGGAGGTGGTCTCGGGGTATCGACACCCGTCGGTGGCCAAGAATCCCCACAGCCCGCACATGCAGGGGCTGGCCTGCGATTTCCGGGTCGTCGGGATCAAGAACGCCGATCTCCGCGACTACCTGCGACGCGATCTGCAGAACGTGGGCGTGGGGTACTACCCCAACTCGTCGTTCGTCCACCTCGACGTGCGGAAGGACAGGTCGGCCTTCTGGATCGATTACTCGGGGCCGGGAGACCGCGCGATGTACTCGGAGGCGCCGGGCCTCGATCTGCGGACCGGGCGCGCCGACGCGTACAAGCCGACCCGCATCGACGAATCGTGGATCCACCAGCCGGACGTCGAGCCGCCCCCGGCGGGCGCCGCGGGGCCCGGGGCGAGCGACGAAGTTGCGCGAGAAGGTGGACGAGAAGGTGAAGAAGAGGGGGACGACGCGCCGCTGGTGGGAGGGGCATCCTCCGGGGCACCAGCGTCCGCCGATCGCCCGGGTGGGTCGTCCGAGCCCTCCGATTGACGACCCGCGAATTTCTCTGCCCGGGCCCGAGAGGAGTGAGGCAGCGCGAAGGCGAATCGCTGTGATAACGTCAGCGCGCTTTTCGTTCGATCGATGTCCACCCCATGGAGGCCTTCAATGAGGAGACCCGGAGTCATCCTGTTCGCCGCGACGGTCGCGCTGTTCTCGGTTGCGGTCGCGCCCCCCGCGCGCGCCAAGGGCAAGTCGGCCAAGGCCGCCTCCGGTGGTGGCAAGGGCGCGACGCCCCCGGCGGCCGAGCTGGCGAAGCTGAAGGCCGTGAAGCTGGGTGATCCCAAGGCCGGATTGTACGCCTGGGGCATGTCCCCGAACGAGGTCATCGAGAAGGCCGAAGGGGCCATCGACGCGCGTTATCAGAAGCGCGGCGAGGACGCCCGTGCCGACCCGGGCAAGCAGCAACGCATCCGGGACGAGGCGGAGAAGGAGAAGGCCGCTGTCCGCAAGAGCCTGACCAAGTTCGAGGGTCAGAAGACCGGATGGGACGTGTCGATCATCGGGCCGGAGTTCGCGCAGAACAACGGCGAGGCGGTGGTTCAGGTCAAGGAGGAGAACCTGACCCGCTACTTCTTCTTCTTCGAGGATCGCCTCTACAAGATGTACATGGCGTTCAACAAGGAAGTGATCGGGGACAAGTCGTTTCGCGACTTCGGCAAGGAGATGGCCGAGAAGTACGGCACCCCGCGCGAGGTGTATCACGACGAGAAGCAGCGCGGCGGGGTCAAGCGCCTGCTCGATCACTTCGAGTGGGCCGTGAACGGCGGGGACGCGCTGAAGCTGGTGGATCGCTCGGAGTTCTATGGTGTGTACTGTCTGGTGGTCGCGGATGCGCACACCATCGACAGCGTGGTGGCCAAGCGGAAGATCACCAACCCTGGGACGGTGGAGCGCGACTCCCTGGTCGAGTCGGTGGTGAACTCGAAGGACAGCGCCAAGGACACCAACGACGATATCATCGACCGCCTGACCGGGCACGAGGTCAAGAAGCCAGGCGAGGAGACCAGGCACGGCGACATCGTGGTCCCCATGCCCATCGCCCCGACCCCGGCCGAGGTCAACGCCGACTCGTCGAGCAGCAAGGGCAAGGCCGCCAGCAAGGGCAAGGCCGAGAAGTCGAGCGAGAAGTCGAGCGAGAAGAAGTCCGAGTCCGGCGGCGGCCTCGAGCTCTGATCAGAGCGCGGGAAGGGGAGGACCCCTCCCCGCGGGCCCCTCCCGGGGACGACAAGAGGCGGGCCCGGATCGGCTTTGCTGGTGCCGTCTCCGGTTGGCAGAGCCAACCTCCGATCCACCGCATGGAGAGGGAGCCGTGGAGGCCCTGTGCTCCTGAACCGAGCCCCATTCCAATCCTATTCCCTCGCCCCGCGGAGCCGGGAGAGTCCCGGTGGGCCGTGCCGGTCCATCCCTACGGATGAAAGCCGAGCCCCGCCTCCCCTCCTATCCCCTCGCCCGCGCCAGAAATGGCGCGGCGCTCGGCCGCCCGCTTTGGAGGATGCTCTTACCCTGCCGCGGCAGCGCCCCTGGGAGTGAAGTGGGGCCCCTCTCCCTAGCCCTCCGCTCGCTCCGCGGCGGGAGGGGATAAGAGGGAGGGGCGGGGTTCGGCATTCATCCGGGGGATGGGCCGCCACGGCCTCTCCCCGATCCCCCTCGGCTTTCCCGCGGGGAGTGAACGAGAGCGGCAAGTGACGGGACGGATTGGCGATGATCCGTCGTGCCTGGAACCCTTGCTCACCTCCCGCTGTTCGGGCGAGCTCAGCGCGGCTTTGCCGCGCGGAGCGAGAGGGGTGCGGGGACGTGCGAGCGGCAGCGAGCCACGTCCCCGATACAATCGCCAGCGGCGTTCCCGATCAAAACGGGGCGAAGACGTCGGGGCGGCTGGCGGCCTTGTTCACGCCTTCCATCAGCTGCTTTTGGCCGCTCGTGAGTCGGGCCAGGATCAGGCGCATGTTGGCCACCCGGTTCTTGTAGGACTCGAAGCGGACCTGGTCGGGTGAGCCAGACATGACCGCGTCCATCAGCGGTGTCGGCTTCATCGGGACCATGCCTTCGCCCTTGGCGCTCAGCTTCTTGACCACCCAGGGCGCGCCGGTGTTGACGCGGATCTTGAAGCCCTCCAGATCGTCGGCGCCACAGGTGGCGGCGCCCCCCTTGCACACCTGCTCGCCCACCTCGACCAGGTTGGCGACCGTCACCTTGCCGTTGGTGTCGAAGACGATCCCGTAGTTCTGGGACTGCTTGGCGCCTTCCTTCTCGGAGAAGCTCTTCAGCGCCTCGGCGTCGTTCTTGGTGCGCTTGACGTGCCGCTCCACCTCGCCGTAGAGCGCGATGGAGTCGTAGTAGTAGTTGAAGAGCTGGTCGACCACCACGTCGTCGAGGCGGTAGTAGTCGACCCGGAAGATCTTGCCGGTGTCGGGACGGGGGTCGAGCTTCACCCGCTCGAGATCCTCGGCCAGCTTGGGATCGTACGAGAGGGTGTCCTTCTTGGCGGCCGCCATGCGCTGCTGGCTGGCGGCGAAGGCCGAGCCGATCTGGCTGACGATCTTCTGCATGTCCTCGAGCTCGGCCTTGACCACCCGCGCGGCCCGGTTCGCGGTGTTCATGTTGGCGCGTCCGACGCTCGAGATGCCGAGCCCGGCGCCGAAGGCGAACGCCAGCAGGCCGACGATGATCGAGGTCGCGATGATGGCCTTGCCACCCCCGGTCTTCATCTTCTCGACCGGGATGCCATCGTCGATGCTGCGCAGGTCGAACTTGCCCTGTTGCGGACGCATCCCCGCGAAGGGATCGTGCGGGGCGGGCGCCTGGCCGCCTGCCGGAGCGCCGCCGGGACCGGCCGGGCGCGCCATCGGGGCGGGCGCGCCGGCCGCCGCCGGCGGGAGCCTCGGACCGGGACCGGCCTGGCCACCACCCGCCGCCGCGTTGCGCGGCGCCCCTCCGAGCGCTCCGAAAGGAACCTGGGATGGATGAGCCTGCGGGCTTTGAAAGCCCCCGCCGGGTGCGGGTCCGGCAGCCGTGTTCGGGCCCACTCCGCCCGGGCCGGGGCCCGGACCAGTGTCCGGCTTCTTGAGCCCGAGGCGTGCCTTGAGGTCGCTGATATCCTTCGTCGGGGCGGCGCCAGGCGCACCAGGAGAGGCACCATGCGCGCCAGGCTTTTTCGGTTGTTCCACGTGTGTCCTCCGGCGGGGTCCGAGCGAGTGTCGAGGTCTCGGCTCGTCTACTCTGGCACTAAGGTCGGGCTCGTGAAGTCTGGGCTCGTCTCTCGTGTAGAGAGGGCCGCGACCATACTGACGCCGTTTGTAGGTGTCAAGCAGACCTCTGTAACCGGACCGTCGCCGAGTCACGCCCGTCCCACCGTCACGGAAGACACGGAAGACAAAGCTAGCTCGGGACCCGAGCGGCGGCCGAGGCGCGATTTCCGCGCCCGCACCCCCGCGTCACCAAACGCCTTCAGAACCGCGCGTAACTTGACGAGTCAGAGTGCTCACCCGATAATTCGCGGGCCCTCGTCGTGTCCTCACCCGCAGTCGCGCCACCAACGTCTGTCGTCCCTCGCATCCGAAGGAGCCAGGAATGCACCGAATGAGAATTGGGCTTGTCGCTGCTGTCCTCCTCGCCGCCTTTGCGATCATCGAATACGCGGTGGTGACCGGGCCCCTGCAGGACGCCCGAGCGCACGACGTGGCGGACCAGACGGCGCGGGCAGCCCGCCTGCACAGCGAGCTGGCGCGCCTCGAAGCGCTGGATTTCACCAACCTCGTCTCCACCCTCGCTCGCCGGGCGGGCCTGCCGGCGGTGTTCGACCGCACCGACGAGACGCCTCGACGCCAGGCGGCCTTCGAGGAGTGCGAGGCCATCAACGACAAGCTCGCCTCCCAGCGCAAGGCGGACATCGTGGCGGTGGTGGACGCCCAGGGCAAGGTGGTGGCCCGCGACCTGAACGTGAACGCCATGTTCGGCGAGGACGCGCGCGCGCAGTTTCCGGCGGTGGACGAGGCGCTCAAGGGGACCCCGGCCCAGGGGATCGTGAACCTGTCCGGGCGGATGACCCAGCTCGCGGCCGCCCCGATCGCGCGCCCGGATGGCAAGCTGCTCGGCGTGCTGCTGGTCGGCTACGTGGTGACCGCCCGCGACGCGCAAGGCAAGCGCGACCAGCTCGGCGCCGAGGTCGGCTACTTCTTTCGCGGCCAGGTCATGACCTCGAGCTTCACCGAGGGCGGGAACGGCGACGCCAAGGAGGACGGCAACAAGACCCACGCGCTCAACGCGGCCCTCTTTCAGCAGAGCGACAAGCCCGGCGCCGCCGTGATGACCAGGGGGGGCCCGACCCAGGCCTTCCGGGTGTCGCTCGACGACCAGGACTACCTGGCCATCGCGGCGCCCCTGTATCCCAACGACACGAGCTCGGGGTTCGTGGTGCTGCAGTCGCTCTCGCGCGCGGCCGCCCCTCCGGGAGAGGCGGGCAGCAAGATTCTGTTCTTCGGGCTGCTGACGATCCTGGTGGCGCTCGGCGCGACCGTCATGACCGCCAACCGCTTCATCAAGCCGCTCGACAAGATCGAGCTCGGGGTCGCCGAGATCATCAACGGGAACATCGACTACACCTTCCGGCCGGTGGGCCCGGACTTCGAGGGACTCTCGAACGGGCTGAACGTCATGCTGGCCCGGCTCCTCGGGCGCGAGGAGCCCAACGAGGACGCGGTCGAGGACGACGACGCGGAGGCGGGGCGCTGGCAGTCCTCCCACATGGTCATCGACGAGCTGCCGGCGAGCGCCATCTCCGGGCAGCCGAGCACCGATCCGGCCGTGCAGGCGCTGGCGGCCGAGAGCGAGGCGGCCTACTCGCCGCGTCTGTTCAGCGACTACCTGGCGGCCCTGAAGAGCGCGGGCAAGCCCACCAAGGGGCTGAGCGTGCAGATGTTCACCGCCAAGCTGCGTCTCATCGAGGGGGGCCTCCGCCAGAAGTGGAAGTGCAAGCAGGTCCGCTTCCGCATCGAGACGCGCGGCGGTGAGGTCACGCTGATTCCCGTCCCTCTCTACTGACCGCGCTTGACTTGCGCTCCGAGACATCGTTTCGTCGGGGCGTGTCCACCGTCTCGACCGGCCTCGATGTGCTCGCCGCGTGGCCCCGCACCTGGCTTGGCGATCGGCGGGTCGGGGTGCTCTGCCACCCGGCCAGCGTCGATCGCGAGCTTTGTCACATCGTCGATCGCCTGAGCGCCGCCGGGGTCCGGCTCGTGCGGCTCTTCGGCCCCGAGCACGGGGTGCGCGGGGAAGCCCAGGACATGATCGGGGTCGACGGTCACCTCGACCCGCGCAGCGGGATCCCGGTGACCAGCCTCTATGGCTCGAGCGTCGAGTCGCTCGCGCCGGCCGCGGCCGATTTCGGAGACATCGACGTGCTGGTGGTGGACCTGCAGGACGTGGGGAGCCGCTACTACACCTACGTCTGGACCATGGGCCTCGCCATGCAGGCGGCGGCGCGGGCGGGTGTCTCGGTGCTGGTGCTCGACCGGCCGAACCCGCTCGGCGGCGAGGCGGTCGAGGGCGGCGAGGTCCACCCGGGGTTCGAGTCCTTCGTGGGGATGGGCTCGGTCCCGGTGCGCCACGGCCTCACCATCGGCGAGATGGCGCGCCTCGTCGCCGCGGGGATGCCCTGGGGACCGCCGCCCTTCCACCGCGCGCTCGACCTCGATCTGAAGGTCGTCCCGATGCAGGGGTGGAGCCGCCAGATGGCCTTCGAGGACACCGGGTTGCCCTGGGTGCTGCCGTCCCCCAACATGCCGAGCAACGAGACCGCCTTCGTCTATCCGGGGCTGTGTCTGCTCGAGGGAACCAACCTCTCGGAGGGCAGGGGCGTCACGCGGCCCTTCGAGATCGTGGGTGCACCCTTCCTCGACGGCGCCCGCTGGGCCGAGGAGCTGGCGGAGCTCGAGCTTCCGGGGGTCAGGTTCAGGCCCCTGTCGTTCCGGCCGACCTTTCACAAGTTCGGGGGGCAATCCTGCGGAGGGGTTCAGGTCCACGTGGTGGATCGTCGGGGATTTCAACCTTACCGCACCGGCATCGCGATGATGCTGACCGCACGCCGTCAGGCCCCGGGGGCGTTCGCGTGGCGAACCGAGCCCTATGAATTCGTGACCCGCCCGATCGCCATCGACCTGCTGAACGGATCCGACCGGATTCGCCTGGCCATCGATTCTTCGGCCTCGTCTTCGGCCTCCGCTTCGGCCTCGTCCTCGCTTGCGGAGATGGTTCACCCATTCCACGCGTTCGAGGCGCGCTTTCGCGACCTGCGCGCGCCGGCCCTCCTCTACTGACCACCGACATGGCTGGCGATTGACATGGCCCGGGTGGCGCTCTTCGGCGGCAGCTTCAACCCGCCGCACCTCGGGCACCTGTTCGTGGCGCTCTACGTGCTCGAAACCCGCGCGATCGACGAGCTGTGGCTCGTGCCCACGTTTCACCACCCGTTCGAGAAGGCGCTGGCCCCCTTCGCCGATCGCTTCGAGATGTGCGGGTCGATGGCGGCGGCGCTCGGGCCGCGGGTCCGGGTCTCGGACATCGAGGCCCGGCTCGGAGGTGCGAGCCGGACCCTGCGCACGGTCGAGCGACTGATCGAGGAGGCTCCCGGTTCGGATTTTTCCCTGGTGATCGGAGGCGATCTGGTGGGCGAGGTCGACGCCTGGTTCGGCGCCGCCGCGCTGCGGGCTCTGGTCGAATTCATCGTGGTGGACAGATCCCCGTCCCCGTCGGCGGCTCCGCCGTCGTCCGCTGGCCCGCACGGTTTGCGCATGCCCGCGGTCAGCTCCAGCGAGATCCGCGAGGCGCTGGCGCGCGGCGAGGACGTCTCGGGGCGAGTCTCGCGAAGCGTTCTCGACTACATAGCCTCGCGTGGGCTATACGGTTTTGCCCGCCCGAACCCGCACTGAAAACAGGAGAGCCAAAGCATCCATGTCGTCAGCGTCTGCATCCCCCTCTGGCCCGGCCGTCCCCGAGCGAGACGATCACCTCGACGATCCGACCGCCCCCACCCCGGTCGTCTTCATCATGGGCGCGGGGGTGGTTGGAACTGCCCTGGCCGCGCGCCTGGTGCGGGCTGGGGTTCCCGTCGCCGGCTTGCACGGCCGCCAGGCCGAGCTGTCCGATGCGTCGAGCGCCATCTCCGGCGTGCTGTCGAGCAGCGGCGAGATCCCCGAGATCGTCTCGGAGTCGGACGTCGTCATCATCTCGGTCCGCGACGAGCGCATCAGGGAGGTGGCCGAGCGCCTGGTCCGGGAGAAGCGCCTGCGCAAGAACCAGGTCCTGCTGCACACCTCGGGCGCCAACGCCGCCGGAGAGATCCTGGCGGTGGCCCGCCCTCACGTGCGGGCGGTCGGGACCCTGCACCCGCTGGTGTCGTTCGCCGATCCCCGCCTGGCTGTGGTGGGGATGAAGACGGTGGCCTTCGGGCTCGAGGGAGATCTCCTGGCCCGCCACCTGGCGGCCCGCCTGGTCGGCTTGATGGGCGCCCGCTCGGTGGTCCTCGAGTCGAGGAACCTCGCCCTCTATCATGCGGGGGCGGTGCTGGTGTCGAACTACGTGGTGGTGCTCGCCGATCTGGGCCGGAGCCTGCTCGTCGAGGCCGGGGTGCCCGCCGCCGAGGCCCTGCCAGCCCTCATCCCCCTCATGACCAGCGTGGTGCAGAACCTGGCGCAGGTCGGGTTGCCCACCGCGCTCACGGGGCCGGTCGAGCGGGGTGACGTGTCGTCGGTGGCGCGCCATCTCGAGGTGCTGGTCGAGCGCGCGCCGGGGCTGGTCGAGCTCTACAAGCTCATGGGGCGGGAGGCGCTGCGAATCGCCCTCAGCAAGGGCCCCCTCGACGCCGATGCCGTCGCACGTCTCGGGGACCTGTTCGGCCCGGTTGGTGGCGGCGGGCCCGCGGGCGCCGCCGCCGAGCCGGCCAAGACCAAGCGCAACCCCGGTAAGTAACCGTGCGGCATCGCCTTCGACAATCCGGACCGTCCGACATTGGAGGAGCATCCATGGATCCTGAAAAACACCCTCGCGCCCGCTCACGATCGTCAAGGAGGAGGAGGTCGTGGTGGATCTTGGCGCTGGTCTCGTTCCTGGTCCTCGGCGCCGGGCCCGGGCTCCTCGGGGGCTCGCTGGCGCGGGCCGCGAAGCCCGAGGATGTCTTCAAGGGCAAGATCATCATCACCAAGGATCGCTTGCCCATGCGGTTCGCGTCTCCCGGCGCCTTCACGGCCGCGGTCCAGGCCAAGAAGATCGACAAGGTCTGGCCCACCGAGGAGAAGGACGCCGACCACGGGACCTGGGATCTCGAGTACATCGCCTTCTTCGCGCAGCCGCTCACCGACAACGAGATCCAGATCAAGTTCTACGACGTGACCCATGGCGACAAGAAGTTCATCGCCGGGGACCCGCAGTACACCCGCGACCGCGGCTCGCGCATCTTCAGCGCCAGCATCCAGCTGGCGAAGCCCGAGTTCGACGTGAACAAGCACTACATGATGACCATCGAGTCGAGCCACCGCGTGATCGCGATGACCCAGTTCTGGCTGAGGGGGAAGGGAGCCAACTACAGTGGCAAGGTCGAGTTCTCGGATGAGGAAACCCGCCATCGATAATCGGAGGGCCGCGCGGGGGGGGCCGGAGGGCGGGGAGCGGTGGACCCGCGGGGAAAGCCCGCGATCGATGGTCGCCGGCCACGCCGGCGTCTCGGTCGTCACGAAGATCGCCGTGGCGGTGGTCTGCGTCGCCTGGGTGACGGGGGGGGCCTTCGGGCGGGCGCACGCCGAGGCAAGGTCGAAGAAGAAGGCGGTGGGGGCGGGGGACACGGGGGCGATCGAGCTTGGGGGGGCGGCACTGGCCAAGCTGCGCGGGGCGCTCGAGGGGGGAGATGACGAGGTCTTCGTCGAGACCGTCAAGACGCTGTCAGGCAGCCGGGCCTCGAACGCGTCCGAGCCGCTGATCGAGGTGCTGGCGCTGGGGACCACGCCCCCCCTGGCGGTGGTGGCCCTGAATGCGCTCGAGAAGCTGGCTCAGCCCCGCTCCGCCGACATCGTGCTGGCCTACTGCGGAAACCGCAACGCGGCCGTCCGCAAGAGCGCGCTCCTGGCCCTGTCCGCGCTGACCGATCCGCGGGCGGGCGCGGTCTTCCTGGCCAGGCTCGGGGACGAGGATCAGGGGGTGCGGAGCGTGGCCGCGGTGGCCGCCGCACGTCGCCTCAAGGCCGAGGCGGCCCCGCGCCTGCGCGGGTTGCTCGAGACCAAGGACGGGGTGGCGGCCGTCCCCCTCGGGCAAGTGGCACCGGTCGGCGAGCTGCCGAGCCTGATTGGCCTGCGTGGACGCGTGTCGGACGCGGATTACGCGACCCTGCTCGGAGAGATCCTGAAGCGCACCGACGTCCCCGATCCGGCGCGGGTCGAGGTGGTCCAGGCACTGGCGGACGTCCCCGGGGCAGACGCCACCACCGCGCTCGCGGAGTACGTGGCCGACCCGGGCGCGGGCGCGCGCAGCGGGCGTTCCCTCCCGTCGCAGGCGCTCGCCAAGAAGATGCTCGACGAGCGCGGGAAGACCCCATGACAAGGCTGCTCTCACCCGCCCCCGCCCCCGCGCCCGTGCGGTCGCCTGCGCCTGCGCGCCCGGCTCCGGCCTCTCGCGCGCCGTCCCCATGGTTGGTGGCCGGCCTCGCGTGGCTGGCAGCCGCCGCGGCGGCTGCGGCCTGTACCCCCACCATCTGGCAACGCGCGGGAGATCCCGTCGCCGTGGCGTCCGCCCTGCGGCGGGTGCCCCCCACCCCGAGCCTCCGGCCGCGCAACCGCGACGGGCAGCCGATGGTCTACCTGGTGCTCGACGGTCCGAAGGGCGAGCGAATTGCCGCTCTCAACCTGGCAACCCAGAGGGTGATCTGGAACGTCCGCGCGCACGTGACCGGCCACCTCGTGGCGGGGGCGAGCCTGCTGGTGTACGCCGACGGACAGAACCTGGTGGCCCGCGACGTCTCGACCGGGCGGGAGCGCTGGCGCTCGGCCGAGCTCGGCGGCGGCCAGGTGCTGGTCGGTTACGCCGTCGACGGCGATCAGGTCTTCATGGTGCGGCGCGCGAGCAACGAGCTCCGGGGAGGCGCCTCGGAGGTGGTGGCCTTCGACGGCGCCTCGGGCGGCGTTCACTGGCGCCGGGCGCTCGGGACGGCCAACGTGGCGGCGCCCGCCGCCGGGGCGGGGCTGGTTGCGGTCCCCAATCGCTCGCAGTTCGTCTCGCTCCTCGACGCCACGAACGGCGCGCCCCTGGCCGACGTGCTCTCGAAGGAGCAGGCGGCCGACTTCGTGACGGCGCTTCCGGAGGGCTGGTTCTACGGGTTCGCGACCACCGGCCTGTTCCGCCTGACCCCCGACACGGCGGCCGGGGTGCGCGCGTCGCCCGACTACCTCTCGGCCAAGCTCCCGGCGTTCGTCCGGGTCAACTACGAGCGGGACACCTATCGGGCCGACCTCCTCGACTATTCGGCCTTCGATCGCAACCGTGTGCTCTGGCGGGTGGACGTGACCGGTCCCCGCCCCCGCTTCCTCGACGACATGGTGCTCGCCATGAATTACCGGTTCTTCTTCGCCTTCGAGGCGTCGACCGGACGGCTGCGCTGGGCCTACAGCCAGCCCGAGTTCGAGGCGGTGAGCGCCGTCCGCCAGGCGAAGATCGTCCTGTTCGCGACCGCGGGAGGGGAGATAGTCGGGCTCGACCCGGACAACGGCGCGCGCACCTACGACCTGCTCCTCGCCGACGAGAGCGTCCGCGGGGCCACCTTCGACAGCGAGGGCTTCGCGGGCGGCGCCCCGGGGGCGGCGCCGGTGCTCTCGGGCGTGCTGTCCGGCATCGTCCGGGATCCGGACCGGCGTTTCCCCGAGATGAAGCTGTTCGCCACCGAGGAGATGCGGGGCGTCCCCGGGACGGCGGTCACGGAGGAGCTGTTGCGTATCCTCGCCGACGAGGAGCTGCCGGGCGGGGTCCGCAAGCGTGCGGGCGAGGTGCTGGTGGCCCGGCGGGATCCCGACTCGGTGCAGTTGCTGGTGGACGCGATTCGGGTCCACCCCGATCGCATCGCCGGCACCAGGCCAGCGGGCATCGCGTGGCTGGCCGCCGCCGCCGCCAGCCTGAAGGCCCGCGCCGCCGCGCCGCCCCTCGCCGAGCAGCTCGTCCTGCCCGAGACGGATCTGGCCGCGGCCGCCGCCATCGCCAGGGCGCTGGGCGAGATCGGGGCGGAATCGGCGGTTCCAGCCTTACGCGATTACCTGTGCCAGTACCGCGCCGATCCCGCCTTCGAGGGAGCGCCTCTCGCCCTGTTCTCGACGGTGGACGCCCTCCTCGGGCTCGGGCACGCCCGCGAGCGCGAGCTCCTGGTCTTCGTGGCGGCGGAGCCGCGCACGTTGCCGGCCCTGCGCGAGCACATCCGGCGGTCGATGCTCGAGCACCCGCGCCGCGACTGACCCCGCCAGGCGGTGGCGGGCGCCCGCCGCGCGCGACGCTCTGCGACTTCGACGGACCGGGGACCGACCGTGCAGTCGGCGACGACGTGTGCAACGACGTGCGCCGGATTCGCACCTCGTCGAGCCGGCGGAGCTTTGGTGGGGTTGGATTTGCGCTTTGGGACTTGCGCAGCGACGCGAAATGAAGAAACCTCGACTTCATGCGCAAGCGTTCCCCGAACTTAACGTTGCCGTCGTTCCGCCCGTGCTTGTCCCTCGATCTCCTGGTTTCGCTCCCGGTTTCCCTGCTGGTTTTCGCGGTCGTCGCCTCGCTCGCCTGCAGCAAGTCGGACGACGGATTGACCAGCAAACTGCTGGATGCCAATAGCAAAGTGCTTGCCTGCCAGAAGGAGCTGGCCGAGGCCAAGGCGGCCCGGGACAGCTTGAAGCGGCAGCTCGCCCTGGCCCTCGCCAACCCTTCGAGGATCCAGCTCACCGATCCCGAGATCATCGAGCTCGTGGCCAGCGTGCGCAAGGAGCGCAGCGGCGCGGCGGATCTCGGCGGGGATCTCAACCCCAAGGAGGCCAGCACCATCGTGATGAACGGCGCGCCCGCTCTGCAGGCCTGCTACGAGCGCGCGCTCAAGCGGAACGCCGCGCTGCAGATGCGCACCGGGCTCGGGGTGACCCTCGGGATCACCGTGAAGCCGGTGGGCGAGGTCGAGGGGGTGGACGTGCTGCCCTCGGTCGATGCCGAGATGACCAAGTGCATGAAGACCACCATCAGCCGCTGGAAGTTTCCCAAGTTCACCGGGAACGCCGTGACCATCGAGCAGAAGTTGACGCTGACGCCGAAGACCTGAGAAGACCCGAGTCGAAGGCCGCGGGTGCCGCGCCGGCACGCGGACGAGGACGGGGGGTGGCTGGTCTGGGCACGAAATTGTGGGACTGGTGCCGAGGCCTGTACTAAGGTCCGGGGCTTGATTTATCTCGATCACAACGCCACCACGCCGGTCCGGCCGGAGGTGGCGGCCGCCATGGGCCGGGTCCTGGTCGAGTGTCCCGGCAACCCGTCGAGCGTGCACGCGGCGGGTCGGCAAGCGCGCCAGGCCGTGGAGCTGGCCCGCGGCCAGGTGTCCAGCCTCCTCGACGTCCTCCCCGAGGAGATCGTCTTCGTGTCGAGCGGCACCGAGGGCGACAACCAGGCCGTCCGGGGACTGGCGGGGGTGGCGGCCGCCCGCGGGCGGCCGCAGATCGTGAGCGCCGAGTCCGAGCACCCGGCGGTGCGCGCGTCGGTCGCCTGGCTCCAGGCCGCGGGGCACGAGGTGGGCTGGGTGCCGTTGGCGGAAGACGGGCAGCTGCGGCCGGGCGCGCTCGCCGCCCTGGTCGGGGACCGCACCGGGCTCATCACCCTGGGGCTCGCCAACCACGAGATCGGCAACACCCACCCGCTCGCGGAGGTGGTCGAGCTGGCGCACGCGCGCGGGGCGCTGGTGCACACCGACGCCGTGCAGGCGGTGGGCAAGATGCCGGTGTCTCTGCGACGGCTGGGGGTCGACGCGGCCACCCTCTCGGCGCACAAGCTCGGCGGACCCAAGGGGGTGGCGGCGGTGTTCGTGCGGCGGGGGCTCGACCTGCCCCCGTTGCTGGCGGGCGGCCACCAGGAGCGGGAGCGTCACCCCGGGACGGAGAACGTCCCGGCCATCGTGGGCTTCGGGGTGGCGGCCGAGGCCTGCGCCCGCGCGCTGCCGGCGGAGACGGCGCGCCTCGGGGCCCTGCGCGACGCGCTCGAGAGGGGGCTCGGCGGAATCGCCGGGGTTCGCTTCCATGGCACGCGCGCGCCCGAGGCCCGTTCGCCGGCCACCGTGTCGGTGGCGTTCGCCGGGGCCCCGGCGCAGCTGGTGGTCATCGCCCTCGATCTCGAGGGCATCTGCGTCTCCACCGGCGCGGCGTGCACCTCGGGCTCTCCCCAGCCGTCCCCGGTGCTGCGGGCCCTCGGGCTCTCCGAGGCCGAGGCGCGCGAGGGGGTGCGCATCAGCCTCGGGTGGACCAGCAGCGCGGCGGACATCGAAGGTCTCCTGCGGGTGCTCCCGGAGGTGGTGGCGCGCGTGCGGGCCGCCGCTCGGGTCCACCCGGCGGTTGCGGAGCCCGCGGCGGTCGCCAAGCGCGCGGCGCTCGCCCGGGGGGGCGACGCGTGAAGCGGGAGCGCATCGTGGTGGCGATGTCGGGCGGGGTCGACTCGTCGACCGCCGCCGCGCTCCTGCACGCCGAGGGGTATGCGGTGGTCGGGGTCACGCTCAAGCTCACCGACGCCACCGGTACGGCGGCCAGCATCGGCGGGCGCTGCTGTGGTCCGCGCGACATCGAGGACGCCCGCACGACCGCCGCCACGATCGGGTTTCCCCACTACGTGCTCGACGAGACCGCCGCCTTTCGCGAGGCGGTGATCGACGAGTTCGTCGCCGAGCACGCCGCCGGGCGGACCCCCAACCCCTGCGTGCGTTGCAACGAGAAGCTCAAGTTCGGTCCGCTCGTCCGCTTCGCGCGGGCGGTGGGCGCGCGGCACCTCGCCACCGGCCACTACGCCCGGCTCGACAGGCCGGCGGGCGCTGCGGGCCCGGTCCGTCTGCGGCGCGCGGTGGACACGCAAAAGGATCAGTCGTACTTCCTGTTCGGCGTGGCGCCGGAGCTGTTCGAGGCGGTGGTCTTTCCCCTCGGCGATCGCACCAAGGACGAGGTGCGCGCCATCGCACACCGCTTCCGGCTCCCCAACGCCGACAAGCCCGACTCGCAGCAGATCTGCTTCGTCCCCGAGGGCGACCACCTGGCGTTCGTCGAGGCGCGGGGTGGAGCGGGGCGGTCCGGCGCGGTGGTCGACACGGGTGGACAGACCGTGGGGCAGCACGCGGGCACGCACCGGTTCACGGTGGGACAGCGGCGCGGCGTCCCGGTCGGTCCAGGTGGGGAGAAGCGGTTCGTCGTGCGGATCGAGGCGGCGACCGGTCGGGTGGTGGTCGGGCCGCGCGAGGCGACCGCGCAGGCCGAGCTGCGGGTCACCGACGTGCGCTGGACCGCCGGGGCACCCCCGCTGGCCTGGCCGGTGCGCTGCGCGGTGCAGCTCCGCCACCACTCCGCCGCCGTCCCCGGCTGGCTCTCGCGCCCAGCCCCGCCCGTCATCGAGGACGCGTCGGGCGCGCCCACGGGCTGCGCGGTCCAGCTCGACGCGCCGGCCCTCGGGGTCGCGCCCGGTCAGGCCGCCGTGTTCTACGCCGACGACCAGGTCCTCGGCGGCGGCTGGATCGCCAGCGCGCCGTAGAGGCCCGTCCCAGGTTCCTCCATTGCCCCTCCTCGTCTCCGTCCTCGTCCTCGTCTCCGTCCTCGTCCTCGTCCTCGTTCCCCGCCACTGCCGTCCTGCGCCGAAGGCGAGGCCGGGTGTCTGCCCATGCTAAGTTTTTCCCCGATGAGTAGCGACGAGGGTCGACCCTACGCCCGGCTCGAGCAGCAGCTCGGACACGTGTTCGCGCGCGAGGCGCTGTGCGAGATGGCGCTGACCCACAAGTCCTGGCTGAACGAGTTCCCGCGCAACGGGCGCGCCGACAACGAGCGCCTCGAGTTCCTGGGCGACGCGGTGCTGAACCTGGTGGTGAGCGACCTGCTCATGCGGCGCTATCCCGAGCGCAGCGAAGGGGAGCTCTCGCGGACCCGGGCCGCCCTGGTCAGCGAGACCGGGCTCGGCCAGGTGGCGGTGGCCCTCGATCTCGGCCAGTGGGTGTTCCTCGGTCGGGGCGAGGAGCAGGCTGGGGGGCGGCGGCGGCCATCCATCCTGGCCGACACGCTCGAGGCCGTGCTCGGCGCGATCTACCTCGACGGCGGTTTTCCTGCAGCGTTCGCCGCGGTCGAACGGGTCCTGGCGCCCGGCCTCGAGGATGCCGAGCGCGGCCTGCAGCTCGACTTCAAGTCGCGCCTGCAGGAGCGCTCCCAGGCCCTGCTGCAGCGGACTCCACAGTACGCGGTGGTGGGCGAGGAAGGGCCGGACCACGACAAGACCTTCCTCGTCTCGATCGTCCTCAACGGCACCGAGTACGGTCGGGCTGCGGGGAAGTCCAAGAAGGAAGCCGAGCAAAGCGCCGCCGCGCAGGCGCTGGAGAAGCTGCAAGCCGCTCCGGCTGGACGGTGAGCGATGTGCCGCGTGAGCAGGGTGCCGCGTGAGCAGGGTGCGGCGTGGGCGAGTCCAATGAACGGCGCGCCATGACCGAGCCGCACGTCCCGGAGGCGCAAGCTCCGACGCTCGACCCGGGCTTCGTCCCCGAGGACGTGCTCGCGGTCTGTCGCCGCCTGGCCGAGGCCGGATACGAGGCGCACCTCGTCGGGGGTGGGGTGCGCGACGTGCTGCTCGGTCGCCCGCCCGCCGACTTCGACATCGCCACCGACGCGCGTCCCGAGCGGGTCATGGAGCTGTTCGGAGCGCGCTTCGCTATCCCGACGGGGCTGCAGCACGGGACGGTCACGGTGGTGACCAACCCGCGGGCTCCGGCGGGTGCGGACCCAGACCGGGCGCCGGGTCCCCGGCACGTCGAGGTGACCACCTTTCGCGGCGAGGGTGCCTACCTCGACGGACGCCGGCCGTCGTCGGTCACCTACGTGGGCTCGCTCGCCGAGGATCTGGCCCGGCGCGATTTCACCATGAACGCCATCGGCTACGATCCGCTCGGCGGTCGCATCTCGGATCCCCACGGCGGGTACCGCGACCTGCGCGCGCGGCGGGTGCGGGCGGTCGGCGTGGCCGAGGAGCGCTTCCGAGAGGACGGGTTGCGCCCGATCCGTGGGGTGCGCCAGGCCACCCAGCTCGGCTTCGAGATCGATCCCGAGACCCTGGCGGCCATCCCGCGCACCCTGGAGGTCTTCCGGCGGGTCTCCGCCGAGCGCGTCCGGGACGAGATGTTGAAGCTGCTGGCGGCGCCACGTCCATCCCGCGGGCTCGAGCTCATGCGCGAGACCGGGCTCCTCGGCGAGGTGCTGCCCGAGTTGCTGGAGTCGGTGGGCGTGCACCAGAATCGCTTTCACAAGCACGACGTGTACCACCACACGCTGGCCGTGGTGGATGCCACCGTCGGAGACGCCCTGACCCGCCTCGGGGCCCTCTTGCACGACGTGGGGAAGCCGCGGGCGCGCCAGCCGCGCGAGGGGGCGCCGGGCGAGTTCAGCTTCTTCAAGCACGAGCTCGTGGGCGCCGAGATGGCCGACGCGATTTGCCGCCGCTGGAAGCTGTCGAACGCCGACCGCGAGCGGGTCACGGCCCTCGTGTCGCACCACATGTTCTTCTACACCCCGGACTGGACCGACGGGACCGTACGGCGGTTCGTGCGCCGGGTGACGCCGGCGGTGCTGCCGGGGCTGTTCGCGCTGCGCGAGGGGGACGTCGCCGGCCGCGGGTTCGGCGAGGATCCCGAGACCGAGCTCGGTGAGCTGCGCAGGCGGATCACCGCCGTGCAGAGCGAGGACGCGGCCATGCGGGTGGGGGATCTGGCCATCGACGGCAAGGATGTGATGGACATTTTGCACGTGCGGCCGGGGCGGCAGGTGGGCCGGTGGCTGGAGCGGCTGCTCGAGGCGGTCCTCGACGACCCCCAGCTCAACACCCGCGAACGCCTGACCTCCTTGCTCCTCCACCTCTCCAAGCTCCCCGAAGGAACGCCGCCGGTCAGCTGAGCGCTCTGCCTCCCATTACCCGTCCTCGTCGCCTCCTCGTCGCGACCTCGTCCTCGTTCCGCTCTCGTCCGCTCGTCGTGCCTCGCTCGCAAATGGCGGCCCCGCCCATCGCCGCACCACGGGGGACCGACCGATTCATTGACCCCAATCCTGGCGCCACGCATAATCGTCTTGCCAAGCGCCTGGACGGCGCGCTCGCATGCCAAGGACGCCGGGAGAAACCGACGAGGATTTGGCCATCCCCATGGTGGTGGAGTCCCGGGGGATGACCGACGCCCCATCGGGCCCGGGCGCCGAGGGGGCGGGCCCGAAGGACCGAGCCCGAGCTCCGGGTGACAGCTCGCCCACCTCGCCCACCTTGCGCGAGGCCTCCCGGATCTCGCACGCGGATGACCTCGCGCTCCTGTCCGCCGAGATCGCCGCCCGCTCCGACCCAGGTCGGTGGGTGCTGCACGCGGCCCGGGCGTTCCTGCGCGATCCGCTCGGCCGCGATCCCGCCAGCGTCGAGGACTGGCGCGAGGCCTTCCTCCTCGCGCCGCACGCCTGGATGCCGTTCTGGGGACTGCGCCGAGGTCTCGCGCGCGCCTCGAAATGGGAGGACTGGCTGGCGGCGCTCGACGCGGCGGTCACGGCCCGCCCACCCGACCCGGCCCGCCCGGACGGCGAGGTCGAGGTCGGCGCCGTGCCCGAGGCCGCCGCCTCGGAGCTGCGGGCAGCGCAGTGGCTCGAACAGGGTCAGCTGCTCGAGCAGCGCCTGGGACGCCCCGACGAGGCGGCCAACAGCTACAGAGCCGGGCTGCGCGAGACCCCACGGCACGGAGGGCTCCTGCTGGCGCTGTTCTGGACCGCATGTGCGCTCCCCGACGGGTGGATGCGGGCGGAGGCGCTCGAAGGGATGCTGCGGCGGCGGCTGCCCTGGGCCAAGCGCGCTGCGCTGACGGTCGTCGCGGTGCGGTCCCGCCGTGGCGGGGCCGCGGCTGCGCCCGGGGTGACCGACGCCCAGCCCAGGTCCGAGGATCATCCGTCCGGGAGCCACGCGCCGGGAGATCCCGCGACGGAGCTCTCCGGCAGGACGGACAGCGGCGGTGTGCGCGATCGTCCCGGCGCACGACGGGCCCTGCTGATGCGGACGCTGGCCCTTGCCGGCTCGCCGGACGTGCGGCCCTTGCTCGAGGAGCTGGCCCGGGAGGCCTGCGCCACCGAGGAGCTGCTGGTGCGGGCGATCGCCATGACCGATCTCGCGGGGCGCCTGGCCCCGGCCGACGATCCGCTGGCGGCAGCCGTGCTTCGCCACGCGAGCAGCCTGTACCGGCGCCATGCGCACCATCTTCTCCTGCACCCCTCGGACCGGGCCGGGGCGGACGATGCCGCGATCGCCGAGGCCACGATGCGCGCGGCGTGGCGCCGCAACCCGCTTAGCCCGCTCATCGCGGCGGAGCTCGCGGCGCTGCACGGGGCAGCGGACGCCGGGGCGGACGGGCAGGTTCGTCGCGCCGACAGGCTGGCGGTGCTCTTGGACCAGCCGGGCGCCCTGGCCGACGGCGGGGCGATGGTGGGAGGTGGTCCCGCGGCGACCGAGGCCGAGCTCGAGGTGGCCGTGGCGTGGCTCGGTGCCTGCCTGGCGGCCGATGCTCGGGCCGGGGCGTCGCCGTCCGCCACGCCGGCCGCGCCGTTGGCCCTGGCGGCTCCCCTGGCGTACCTCGATCGTCACCGGCAGCTCGGGCGATCGAGGGTGGACGAGCTGGCCCTCGTCGTCGCGGTCCGGGCCCGCGCCGGAGATCGGGCCGGGCTCGCGCGGGCGTTCGGTCAGGTGGCCGAGCTCCTGGAGGCGTCGGGCCGGGCCGCGATCCGCCCCCGTGCCCCGGAAGCTCGGATTGCCCGGGAAGGTCGAACGGGAGCCCTGCGGCCCGAGCCCGCCGCCGCGCCCGGGCCACCGCCCTCGCCGCCGGCATTTCCCCGGGCCTCCGACACCGGCGCCCACCCCCCCACGCTGACGGCCCGTCGCGAACGGGCGCGGGACGCGACGGCCGCGGCCCACGCCTGGGTCGTCGCCGCCACGCTGTGGGAAACCGTCGACGGAACGGAGCCCGCCGGCGAGGCCGAGCGGTGCTGGCGTCGCGCCCTCGCCGCTTCTCCCGACTGGGAGGCGGTTGCCTGGGATCGGCTCGATCGTCTGATGCGGCGGGAGCAGCGCTGGAGCGAGCTCGCCGAGCTGCTCGCCAACCGCCTCGACGCCATGGGCGATTCCACCGCGGGGGAAGCGTTGGTCGTGCGCGCCGGCTGGCTCGAGGAGCTGGTGCGGATTCACCGGGACCGGCTCGACGATCCCGAGTCGGCGGCGCGCCACCACGAGCACCTCGCGACGCGGGCCACGGACCCCGTGCGCCACCTGGTGCGCCGCTGGGATCTCGAGCTGGCGCTGGTCGAGAAGGGGCGTCCCTCGGCGCGCGCCACGCGAATCGAGCTGCTGGGCGCGCTCGGCGCCGCGGCTCCGAGCCCGGGGCTGGCCGCCGCGCTGTGGTGCGATGCGGGTGAGCTGGCCCTGGGGGGAGGGCCGGACTTCTTCCCCCTGGCGGCGCGCGCATTCCACAGGGGGCTGGCCGGGGACCGTCACGGACGCGCGGGCTCCGGGCTCGAACATCTGGCCCTCGAACCCGAGGAACGGGCGGCGGCGATCGAGGAGGAGCTCGCGCATGGCTTCGCGGCGGGCGCGACGGATCCGCTGGCGGACGTCCGCCGTCGGGCCCTGGCGTTCCGCCTGGCGTTTCACCACCAGCGTGGCGGGCACCCCGACCGGGCGAGGCTGGCGCTCGGCCGGATCGTGGGGGCGACCGGGGCGAAGCCCGGGTCGCGCCCGGGCGAGCTGGACCAGGGAGCCGGGGCGCTCGCGCCCGACGCGCTCGGCCCCGTGGTGCGCGCGCTCGATGCGCAGCTCGCGCGTGGCCGCCGCGAGCCGGCCATCGCACGAGGCGGGCGACCCGAGCCGACGACGACGACGCCGCCGCCACCGGGAGGGTGGACCGGATCCGATGGCGCCCCGCTCGAGGTACCGTCCGATCGCGCGGAGGCGCTCGAGCGGGCGGGCGCGCTCGAGGCCGCCGAGGCCGCTTTCAGGCAGCTCGTGCGCGAGGACGACTCCGTCGAGGCGGCGCTCGGCTGGTTGCGCGTGGCGGCTGCGCTTCGCGACCCGGCCCTCACCCGCCAGGCGACCAGCGTGCTGGCGGGCCGCCTCGGGGCCCCGGAGCGGCGCTGGATGCAGCGCGAGGAGCGGCTCCTCGCGATCCTGCACGAGCCGGACGAGCCGCGCGACGAGCGGCCAGATCCGCAAGCTCCAGACGATCCGAAGCTGGGGCCGGCCGAAGGCGAGGCGGCACCTCGGCCCGCACGGACGGCCGCGCCCATCGATGCGGTGCTCGGCTGGGCGGAGGGCATCCGCTCCAGGGATCCGTCGCGCGCGGCCTCGGGGCTCGTGATGCTGGCGACGGTCGCGGACGCCGGCGCGGGCGCGGGCGCGTCCGCGGACCGCGACGGGCTCCTCCTCCGTGCCGCCCTGCGCGCGCGTCTCGGCGCGGACGCGGTCTCGTCGGCGGTTCACGCGCAAATCCCGGGGCTCTCACCCACGCTCGTCCTCGTCCCGGCCCCGAGCCTTCCCCTCGGGAGCGGAGTCGGAGTCTTCCCCCCGGGGGCGCTCGCGGGTCACGACCCCGCGGCCAGCCTGGCCGAGGCGTTCACCTGCAGCCTGGCCGATCTTCCGGTCGCCGGTCGCGCCGAGCGCATCGCCGCCCGCCACCGGCGAGCGGATCGGAGCGGCGGCGCGCTCGCCTACGCGCTCGAGCTCGAATGCGCGTACGACGCCGAAGCTCGCGGGGACGCCGGCGCGGGGCTCGACGGGTTTGCCCGGGCCCTCGCGCGCGACCACGAGGGGATCGAGGCGCTCGATGGTCTGCGGCGGATCGCGGCGGCGCGGGGAGATGCGCGGGGCGCCGTCGCCGCCGGGCTGCGCCTCGCGGCCGTCCTGCGCGATCCGCTGCACGCGGCCGCGGAGCTCGAGCGCGCCGGCCGGCTGCTCGAGGAGCTCGGACGGGTGCCGGATGCGATCGTCGCCTACTGGCAGGCCTTCGCGCGCAATCCGCGCTCGGCGCTCGCGTACGCCCGGCTCGAGGCGCTGCTGGCGGAGGCCGGCACCGCGCCGCCCGAGGCGGCGACGGGAGACGGCGGTGGGGTCGTCGTCGTGGGTGTCGCCGACCAGGACGGCGAAGGCGACGGCGAAGGCGACGGCGAAGGCGACGGCGATCGCGACCGCCGAGGCCCCGGGGGCGACCAACACGCGCCAGCGGCCGATGGCCTCGAGCGCCTCTACTCGGTCCGGCTGTCCGTCGAACAGGCGCCCGACGCGCGGGTTCGGGTCCTCCTCGCCCGGGCCCAGCACCGCGCCCGCCCGGGCGGAGATCGGCGCGGGGCCATCCAGGATCTTCAGCGGGTCCTCGCCCTCGAGCCGACGCAGGTGACGGCCCTCGCCCAGTTGCTGGAGCTGGCCAGGTGCGCGGGCGCGGTGACGCACGCGATGGCGTACGCGCAGGCGCTCCTCGGCTGCGTGCACGAGCCGCGGGCGCGGGTGGAGCTCTGCCTCACGCTGGCGGCGCTGCAGGTCGCCGCTGGCCAGCGGGACCAGGCGGAGGCCACCCTGCGCGCGTGCGCCCGCGCGGCGCCGCACGCCCGCGCGGTCTGGGAGCGCCTCACGGCCCTGGCGCTCGAGGACGGCCATCGACGGGAGGCGCTGGCGGCGCTGCAGGGCTGGGTGGAGGCGGTCGACGATCCGGGGGAGCAGGCGCGCCTCTGGATGCACATCGGAGCGGTGCAACGCGCGCTCGCCAGGGCGGACGGGGCCGCGACCGACCCGCCCGATGCCACCCGGCGCGGCGCCATCACCAGCGCGGTGGCGGCCTTCAGGCTCGCCGTCGCGCTCGGGATCAGTACCCCGGGGCACGTGGCGCTGGCCGGAGCGCTGGCCGAGGCCGGCGCGTGGGCCGAGCGGGCGCACTGGCTGGCCGGTACCATCGGGATCGCCGTGGGACGGGTCCGGGACGATCCGACCGACGTCGCTGGTGTCGAGGAGCTTCACGTCCTCTTCGAGCTCGCGCGCCAGCCCGCGGGCGCGCCCCCCGGGACCAGGACCGGCGGACCGGAAGCCGAAGGGGAGGGCGCACTCATCCATCCGCCCGCTCCCGAGCGGGATGCGCGGCGCGCGGAGAGCGGCGCGCGGATCACCGCCCAGCTCCTCGCGCGGGTCGGGGCGCCCCGGACCGGCGGACGGCATCGGGTCACGGCCGAGGTTCAGCCACGCTGGTCTGGCCTTGCTCTGGCCGGGAGCGAGGTGGCTGTCGGCGAGGCGACGCCGGAATCCAGGGCCGACCACGCGCCCGGCAACGCGGGCGCGGACGTGGACGCGGACGTGGGCGCCGGCGCGGGCGCGGGCGCCCTTCCCGCGGTCCGCTTCATCGGCGAGCTGGTTCCGTCGCTGGCGTCGCAGCCGGGGCCCACGCGCGTGGCGGCGTCCGTCTGGGCCGAGCTCGCTCCCAGCGCCGAGGCGCTGCTCGGTCCGCGGGCCACACCGCCCGAGCTCGGCGCCCGGGCCGCCGTCTCGACCGCGCTCCACCCGGAGATCGCCTGGATCGAGCACGTCGCCGTCGCGCTCGGGCTTCCCACGCTGCGGGTCTCGGTGGTCCACGGCGGCGGCGGCGGGACCGCCGTCGCGCTCGACGGGCCGCGGCCCGAGCTCGTCCTGCCGGCCGACATCTTCGCGCGGGCGCACGAACCGGAGGTGCGCTTCCGGGTGGCCCGCGTCCTCGGGCTGCTTCGCGAGCACGCCGTCTGCTTCGACGCGGTCGAGGACGCCGAGGTGGACCTGCTGCTGCGGTCGGCGGTTGCCCTCGCGTCCGGATGGGTGATGGCCCCCGCCCGGCCGTCGCTCTCGACGACCGAGCCCGTCGAGGAAGGCCTCGCACGCGCCGTGAAGATCCTCGGCCGGGCGCTCCCCCGCAAGGCCCGCAAGGCCCTGATCGGGATCGTCACCGGCGATCCGTCGCGCGCCGAGGCGCAGGAGGTGGCTGGCGAGCTCGGCGGGTTTCGTGCCCGGGTGGTGGAGCTCGCCGATCGGGTGGGGCTCGCGGTCGGAGGCGATCTCGGCGCGGCCATCGGTGCGCTCGCACCCGCGGAAGGGGACGTGAGCCCGGTGCTCGGTGCCCGGGCACGCGCCCTGGTGCGCTTTGCGCTGACGGACGCATTTCTGCTCGCAGACCGTGAGACCGAGGACGTCGCGTCGCCCACGTCCCTTGGCCCCGCGATGGAGTTTTGATTGTCTGAACCGACACGCGCGCCCACGGCGGGATCGCCGGGAACGGACGGCTCGATGGGCCCGCCGGGGCTCGAGAGCTCCGCGCCACCCGCGCCACCCGCGCCCGACACGGAGACCGCGGAGTGGGAGTCGGATCTTGCCCGGTGGGATGCGTCCTTGCCCGTCCTGCTCGGGCCCGAGGCCTCGCGCGTGGCCGCCGACGCCACGGCCGAGGGGCTCTTCGACGCGGGCTCCGCCAGCGATGCCCCTCCGGAAGAGGTGCGCGCCCTGCTCGGGTGGCCGGCTCTCCCGGAGCTGGTGGAGATGACGGAGGAAGCATGGCGCGATGGGATCCACCGCTGGCTCGAGCCTCCCCCGGCGGCGGACACGGCGCCGGAGGAGGGGGTCCCCGCTGGCCCCCTTGCGACGCCCGACCCGGCGGACTGGGCCGCGCTCGCGCGCATGCTGGCGGACGAGCGCGTCCGCGCGCGAGGGGCGGTGGACGAGCGCCGCGCGCGAGGGGCGGTGGACGAGCGCCGCGCGCGTGGGGCGGTGGACGAGCGCCGCGCGCGTGGGGCGGTGGATGATCGCGCCCGCGCCGACCCCGGCGCGCGGGTGTTCGATCTGTGCCTTGCCGCCGCCCGCGTGGCGGAGCGCCTCGGCGATGTGGCACGGGCCGAGGCCGAGGTGATCGCCGCGCTCGACGCCCCAGGCGTGACATCGGCCTCCGTGGGGGCACCGGCGGCCCACCGCGCGCTCCTGTGCCTGGCCGAGCGGCACGGGCGCGCGGGGGATCCGCAGGCGCAGGAATCGTTGCAGCGTCTGGCGCTCGTCGCCCATCCCGACCAGGCGGTCTATCGTGCGCTCTGGGCGGAGTGGACCCTGTGGCGCGCCGCCGTAGGGGAATCGGATGGGGCCGCGTCGGCCTACGTGGCCACGGTGCCCGAAGGGCTGGCCCGGGCGCTCGCCGAGGCCGAGCTCGTGTGGGCACGGCCCTCCACCGCCAGCGCCATCCTGGAGACCGCCGCGCACCGCGTGGGCGGCGGTCTCGGCGCGGGTCTGCTCACCGTGGCCGCCGCGCTGACGGAGGACGTCGGGGACGTCGGGGCCGCGGCCGAGCAGCGTTTCGCGGCGGCCGGCATGTCTGCCGCGGCCGCGGAGCCTTCGTCGCCGGTGTCGGCGCCGGCGCGTCCGGACCTGCGTCCAGATCTGGATCCGGACCTGGGCTTGATCCGCGACATCGCCCGGCTCGACCCACGGGCGGGTGTCGCGCTCCTGCCGCTTCTGATGGGCCGCTTGCCACCCTCGGAGCTGAAGGTGGCCTTCGCGCGCTGGGGCGGGAGGCTCGCCCGCGAGGCCGGGGAGCCTCTACGAGCGGCCAGCCTCCTGTTCGCGCCGGACGCGGAGCTCGGCCCGAGCTCGCCGGTCCTCGAGCGGGCGCGCCTCGAGGCCCTGGCCGACGGTCTGTCGCCGCCTCGGGACGCCGACCACGACCACGTCGACCGCCATGTTCATGTCCATGTCCATGTCGGTGTCCACGCCGACCACGACGACGCCCGGGAGTCGCTGGTGCTCGCCCGGGCGGTGCGGGCCCTGGCGACCGCGTGGCCGGGCCCCGACGCGGCCGTCTGCCTCGCGTGGAGCGCCGGTCTCTGGGCCGCCCTGCGCCCCGCGAGCCGTGGCCCCCTCGTCCGATCTCTCATGACCGACCTCGTCGGCTCGGCGCCCGCCACGGCTCCCGGCCCGCGCTGGCTTCCCCTCGCCGCGGCGTTCGAGGCGCTGGCCCGCGCCGCCGCCGCGGACTCCGAGGCGCGCACGTGGTGGCTCGACCTCTGGGCCGCCGTCGACCCTGCCCGTCGCGGGAGCGCCTGGGCCTTGCGACAGGCGACGCTCCTGTCCCGCGGGAGCGGGGTCGATGCCCTGTTGGAGGCGCTGCCCGAGCACGATCCGGAGCTCCTCGATGGGACCACCCTCGCCTGGCAGGCGAGCGCGCGGGCGCGAGCGCGCGGGGAGGTTGCGCGCGCGGCGGACTGGCTCGTGGTCGCTGCCTCGGCCGCGCCGACGACCAGCCCTTTGCGGGCGGAGCTCGGCCGTGGGTCGCGTGTCCCGACGAACACGCCTCCGCCGGACGAGCCTGCGTTCATGCGTGCCCTCGGCGAGCTGGCCCGGGAACGGAGCGAGCGTGCGGGTGCCGCTCGCGATCCCGGTGCCGCGGCAGGAGCGTTCGAACCCGCGATCGGCCCGCCGGAGGGAGGGGTGGTCCGAGCCGTCGGGGCTCGGGCCGGGGGGGCCTCGGCCGGCGAGGCCGCATCGGCGAGCGGCGCCGGCGCCGAGCTGGCGGAGTGGCTCGTGGCGGGCGCCTGGCCAGGACGGATCCGGTCGTCGAGCCCGGAGCCGCGCGAGGCGGATGCCGACGCCGATGCCGATGCCGATGCCGGCCTTTGGCTCGCCCAGCCTGGTCCCCGGGCCTTCTGGTCGGTCTTCGCCGCGACCTGGGTCGCCCTCGACGCGACCGGGGCACCGGCGCTCGCGCGCGCCCAGGCGCTGGCAGGCGCCGCCCTCGCCGATCCGACGGCCGGGGACTCGGCTGCGCGCCTGCTGCGGAGGCTCAGGCGACGCCGGTTGTCTCGACCAGATCCCGGCCCGCGCGTCTCGGCCGCCGAGGCGCTCGAGGCCGAGCGCTGCGCGCAGGTGGAGGCCTCGGCCCCGGCCTGGCTCGAGGCCGCCGAGGCGCACGAGGAGCTCGGGAACTTCGTCCGCGCGGCCGAGCTGTTCGAGGTCGCCGCGCGTGAGCCCGACGCGGGCACGGTCGCGGCCGATCTTCGCTTCGGGGCGTTCCGCTGCGACGGGGCTCGGAGGTTGTGGCCCAGCGCAGCCCCCGGCTCGTCGGGGGTGCTCGTCCCCCTCACGGACGCCGAGCGGGCGCTCATCGATCTCGAGACACTGGACCGGGCCATCGCGGATGGCCGGCTCGAGGATGCGCTCGGCTTGCTGGTCGACGCGCCCCCGCACGAGCACACGCCCACCGCCGAGACCTGGGCGTTCGCCGCGCAGCTGGCACAGGCCTTCATCCCCGGGAAGCCCGAGCTGGCCTCCCGGCTGTGGTCGCGGGCCGAGGACCTGGCCTTGCGACCGGGTCCGCCTTCCCTGGTCGAGGACGAGCCGCGCTCCCCCCTCGGCAAGGCCTTGCCGGCGCTGTTCCGGCTGTCCGATCCGGGGCGCGCCACCGACGACGTTCGCCGCTCCCGCGCCCAGGAGCTCCTGGCCGAGCACGCCGAGGACGAGCCCCCGGGCGACCCGGCGTCCGCGGCCCTGTTCTCGTGGATGGGCGTGGCGGCCGGCTGGACCGACGAGACCGACGCGGTCGGCCTCGAGCGCCGCTTGCGTCGGAGCCTGCAGCTGGCCAACGCCGTTCCACCGGACGAGGGCGGGCCGCCGATACCGGTGGTGATGGCGTGGCGGCGGTGGCTGGCGGGCTCGGGGCGTCCGCGGGAGGCGGCGCTGGCGGCCGCCGCCGAAGCGGAGGCGCTGCGGGTCCCGCGTCATCGCGTGGAGGCCCTCTTGCGCGCCGTGGATCTCGAGGCCGAGCGCGAGCAGCGTCGGGGGCGGGGCTCGGACGGCAGCGGTCCGCGCGACGGCGATCGGCGGGGGCCGGCGGAGGGGAGCCCCAACCCGGAGCGCTCGCCGCGCACGCGCGACTGGCTGCGCGAGGTGCTGCGCATCGCCCCCGATCACGTGGCGGCGTTCGAGCGGCTCGGAGCGCTCTACGGCGCCGAGGGCCGACACCGCGAATGGAGCGAGGTCCTCGCGGAGCGCCTGGCGGCCACCCAGAACCCGTTCGAGCGCACGTCGCTGCGCCTGGCCCGCGCGGATTGCCTCGCCGGCGCGCTCGGCGATCTGGCGGGGGCGCGCCGCGAGCTCGAGCTGGTGCTCGAGCGCGAGCCGCAGCACCCGGTCGCCCTCGGTCGCCTGGTCGCGCTCGAGGAGGCCGCTTCGAACCTGAAGGTGGTGCCGGATCTGCTCCGCCGGCTCGCGGCCGTCGAGCCGACGGACGAGGTCCGCTTGCAGGTGTTCGTCAAGCTCGGACGGATTCTCCTCGCCGGCCCGGCGCCCGATCTGGCGGCGGCGGCCGCGGCGTTCGAGCAGGCGCTCGATCTCTTCCCCGGGGATCGCGAGGCGCTGGAGGCCCTCTCGCGCCTGCGACTCGAGCTCGGTGAGACCGGGCCCGGGCTGGCGGTCACGCGCAGGTTGCTGGAGACCACCGACGAGCCGCGCGCGCGCGCCCGCCTGCTGGCTCGGGTGGGCCGCTACCTGGTGCGGGCCGGCGACCCACGCGGCGCCCAGCTGGCCTTTCGCCAGGCGCTCACCACCTGCCCCACCGAGCTCGGTCCCCTCGACGAGCTGCTGCGGCTGCTCGACAGGAGCCACGAGGCGCGCAGCCACGACCCGCGAGGCCACGACGTGGTCGGCGGGCGGTTCGTCCTCGACGAGGTGGCGCACCGCTTGCGCGAGGCGCTCACCGCCGGAGCGTCGGCGGACGCAGCGCCGGACGCCGCGACCGACGACGCAGGCGTCGCGCGGGCTCTGGCCTCGGTCCTCGGGCGCCGCGGGCGCTCCGCCGCCGCGGAGGCGATGCTCGAGCTTGGAGCCTGGCGCGCAGCGCGGGCCGGGGCCCGAGCGGGGCTCCCACTGGACTGGCCTGGAATCTTCGGGATCCGGCCGCCACCGCCGCCGCCGCCGCCGCTGCCGGCCACGCTGGCGAGCGCGCAGCCGACGGTGACGATGACGGCCGGGCAGCCCGGCCGCGACCGCGAGAGCGTGGCGGTCCGCCGGCTCGGGGCCTCGCTCGATCCCGGTCGGGAGGAGCTGCTCTTCCCGTCGACCGTCCCCCCGGCCTTTCGACGGCTGTGTCGGGCCCTCGGACCGCTGCTCCTCGAGGAGGCCGGGCTGGAGCTCGCCGAGCAGGCCCAACGGTTCGGCCCGGGGCGCGCCGCGCCGGCCCCCGCCAGCAAAGTGGTCCACGCAATCTGGGACGAGCTGGCGGCGGTGATGGCTCCGGGCCCCTTCGAGCTGCGCCTCGTCCGGTCTTCCTCCCTCCGAGTGCCGCCGGGACGGGCGGGGGAGGGGGGCTCGATCGGTCCAGCCGAGGTGCTGCCCGGAAAGATCTGCACCGTGGTGGCGTGGGCCGACCGACTGTCCCTGGGAGGACCGCCGCTGGTGGGCGATGGACCGGCCACCCCGGCGCAGCGAGCGGCGCTGCGCTTCGCCGGCGGCCACACGCTGTTCCTGGCTCGAAGTGGGCTCGGATTTGCCCTGGTCGGGCCGCCCGGGCTCCTCGCGGCCTGGCTCACCGCCATGATCCGGCCCTTCGTCCCCGACCATCTGCACCCGGCCGCCGACCCCGAGGAGGCCGAGCGGTGGGCCGCGCGCTTCGCCCGGCACCTCTCGCGGAAGGCCCGGCACGAGCTCGCCCCCTTTGCGCTCGAATGCTCGACGCCGTTGCCCATCGAGCCGCTCCGGGCGGGGATCCTCGAGGCCGCCAACCGGGTGGGCCTCGTCGCCTCCGGCAGCCTGGCCGTCTGCGCCGAGCTCCTCACCCCGAGCGATCTCGGGCCCGCCCCGGAGCGGGCCGCGCTCTTCGGGTTCGCCGCCTCCGACGATCTCGATCCCCTGGTGGCCGAGCTCCGCCCCTGATCCCCTCGGGGGCGGTGGCCGGTGGGTCGGTCCGATCAGGGCATCGCGATCGGCGTGTCTATCTTGTGATCCTTGGTCTCACGGATGAAGAAGGCGCTCACGACCACGGTGATCGCGCAGACCGCGATGGGGTAGATGAGCCCGGTGAAGATCGCGTTCGGCCCGAAGGTCGTCTTGGCCCAGGCCGAGGCGGTGACGGCGGTGGCGATGAGCGGAAGGAACCCGCCGAACCAGCCGTTCCCCAGGTGGTAGGGCAGGGACATCGAGGTGTACCGGATCTTGGTCGGGAAGAGCTCGACCAGGAAGGCCGCGATCGGGCCGTAGACCATGCACACGTACACCATCTGCAGCGAGAGGAGCGCGATCATCCCGACCCAGTTCAGCTCGGCCGGGTTGGCGACGGGCAGGCCGCTCGGGTTCGAGAAGGCGCGCAGCCCCATGTAGATCGGCACATAGGTGAGCCCGCCGAGGATGCAGCCCCCCATCATGATCTTCTTGCGCCCGATCCGGTCCGACAGCTTGCCGAACACCACGAACAGGGGCGTGGTGATCAAGAGCGCCGCCGACACCATCAGGTAGGCCGACTTCCACGGAATCTTGAGCGCGCTCTGCAGGAAGGTGAGGGCATAGAACTGGCCGGTGTACCAGACCACGCCCTGTCCCGCGGTGGCCCCGAAGAGCGCGATGAGGACGTACTTGAGGTTGACCGGGTTCCCGAAGCTCTCCCGGATCGGCTTGAGGGAGGTCTTGCCGCTGCTCTTGAGGCGGGTGAAGAGCGGGGACTCCTTCATCTTGAGCCGGATGTAGAGCGAGACCGCCAGCAGGATGAACGACAGCAGGAACGGGATGCGCCAGCCGTATCGCTTGAAGTCCGCCTCACCGAGCAGCACCCGGGTGGTCCCGATGATGCCCATGCTGAGAAAGAACCCCAGCGTGGCGGTGGTCTGGATGAAGCTGGTGTAAAAGCCCCGGCGATGGTCGGGGACGTGCTCGGCCACGTAGGTGGCGGCGCCGCCGTACTCGCCGCCGAGCGCCAGGCCCTGCAGCAACCGCAGGAACACCAGCAGCACGGTGGCGAGCAACCCCACCGAGGCGTAGCTCGGCAAGAGGCCCACGGCGGCGGTCGCGAAGCCCATGGTCGCCATGGTGATGAGGAAGGTGTACTTGCGTCCGATCAGATCGCCGACCCGGCCGAAGACCAGCGCCCCGAGCGGGCGGACGCCGAACCCGGCCCCGAAGGTCGCGAGGCTGGCCAGGAGCTGCGCGGTGTCGTTGCCCTTCGGAAAGAACAGGCCCCCGAAGAAGACCGCCAGGCTTCCGTACAGGTAGAAGTCGTACCACTCGAACAGCGTCCCGAGCGAGGCGGCGAAGATCACCCTTCGCAACGTGGCCTCGCTGGCCGGCGGTTCCGCCGCCAACGTCGAAGTATCAGGCGTCATGAGTTTGTCCTTGGCAAGAATGGCAGGGTTCGAGGTTGGGAGCCGCGGCGGGGAGGCCGGTTCGGCCCGCCCCCCGTCGCGGTCCAATGTGCATCAGGTCACGAGCTTAGGAGTCTCTCTAGAAGAAATAAACCTGCCACTGCAGATTCACCTGATTCACCCCGTTGTCGCCGGTGACGTTGATCCGGGAATAGAACAGCTTGAGGTTCGAGGTGTGGCCATAGGGCCAGAAGGCCGCGCCGAGCGCGAAGATCGTCCGATCGGGGACCGCGCCGCTCCCCCACAGGTGCTCGAAGCGCACGATGGGCCCGACCTTGAAGTCCTGGACCGGCAGGTTGTAGCCGGCCTCTCCCATCAGGGCCGACTGCTTGGCGAGCGCCACGGTGGTTCCGCCGTTCCAGTGGGCGAAGTTGAGCTGGGCGGTCAGGATGCCCGGGCCGAGGGGCTGATCGGTGAACCCGTCCAGCGCGAAGTACTTGTAATTGTCCTGGAAATCGCCCGACAGGCCGAACGAAAGGATCCGCTTGGCGCCGAGGTACGAGCCGGCGTAGAAGTAGCCGGTCTCGGCATCGAGCAGGTTGACCTGCACCCGACCGGTGAGGCGGAAGAAGTTGCGGGAGGCGATCTCGGTGGCGGTGGCGGGCACGCGGATGCCCTGGAACATGCCCGCGCGATACTCGAGCATTCCATTCAGCACCAGCCCGCGCAGCTGCACGCCGACGTCGCGCCCGACCGGCGGGGCGGAGGCCCCGAACGCGTTGGCGTGCTGGTAGGTCAAGCTGAAGTAGTCCCAGCTGTAGAGGGTCCCGGCCCCCTGGAGGGAATTGTGCGCCATGGGCGGCAGCATGTAACCGACGTCCACCTTGAGCTCGTCCCCGATGGCGTGGAAGGTGGCGAAGACGTCCTGGATGTTCAGGCCCGGCGTGGCCTTGAGGGCGGTGTTGGCGGCGCCCATCGCGCCGGCCACCGGCGTCGCGAGGAAGAGGTTCGGGAAGTCGGTGTCGAGGAAGTAGTCGATCTTCCCGAACACGGTGCCGCCGACCAGGATGCGGGCGCGGCGCAGGTAGAGGTTCTGGTTGTAGCCGCTCACCCCCGCGGCCGGGCTGCTCACCGCCGAGTACTGGGGCTGCAGCAAGAGGCCCAGTTTGATATTGGCATTCTTACCTTCGAGCTTGAGCGGTCCGGTCGAGGCGCTGGGAGCGGGGGGCGTGACCGCCGCGACGGGCGGCGTGGCGGCGGGGGCGGCGTTCGGATCGCTCACCGGCGCGGCATCGGTGGCGCCTCCGGTGGCGGGTGCGGGTGGTGCCTCCCCAGCCGGGGTGCCGGTCTGGGCGAGGGCGGGAACGGCGGCGGAGACGAGCAAACCAAAAACCAGCACGGACGACCGAGTACATCGAAGCATGGTTCCTCCCGGAATGTGTGACGGACCAAGGTCATGATTGAGGCTTCTTCTTGCTGCGGATGCGATCCTCGAGACTGCGCGGAACACCTGCGGTTCGGGCTGCGTGCGAATCGGATGCGGCGTCGACGGCCATCTGGGTCGGCGGAAGGCCAGGGCGAAATTGATCTCGGTCGCTCGAACGCGGGCCGTCGGCCGTCCTCGGTCCTCGGCCACCCGCTCCCCTCGGGGCCGTAACCTAACAAATTGTTCACGGCGCGATAGTGCCTTCGGCACCGCCGGACGTTTTGCTTCGACCCGACGCAGAGATTGGCCGGATCGGACCAGCCCCCCCGCTCGATGCCAGGCGCAACTGGGGTAAGGACCGATGCCATCCACGAGGCCCGAAGCAAAGATTTCAGGGCCCAGATGCCCGTCCTCGTCCTCGCGCCTCGACCGGACCTCACGGGGAACGAGTACGGAAACGAGGACGGGGCTTGGGGGCCGGTCCTGCGCCCGAGTGGCTATTCGGTGGCGGGCCCTTAGACTGGCGGCGATGCGAGGTTACCCCGTGGAGGTGACGCCCGACGTGGAGGCCTTCCACCGTGAGGCCCTGGTCTTCGACCTGCACAACGACGTGCTGACCAAGCTCACACACTTTCCCCATGACTTCTCCCGCGAGCACGGCAAGGCCACGTACTGGAATCCGATGCGCCTCGACCTCGATCTGCCGCGCATCGCCCGCGGGGGGATCGACGCCCTCGGCTGCTTGATGTTCTCGGGGTTTCGCTTCGATGCGCACCGGCGTCGGTTCTGGCGCCAGCTCGAGCACGCTCGGCACCTGGCCACCGTCCACGCCGATCGCCTGGTGCTGGCCCGCACGGGCGCGGAGATCCGGGCCGCCCGGGCTGGCGGACGCCTGGCCCTCTTGCTCGGGGTCGAGGGCAGCTACGCGATCGACGCCGACGTGGGCGCCGGGGTGGCCCGCCTGGCCGAGGCCGGCGTGCGCTTCCTCGGGCCCCTGTGGGAGCGGGACAGCGCCGCCGGAGGCTCGTGCCGGTCGCGCGTCGACATCGGCCTGACCGAGGTCGGACGCGCGCTGGTGCTGGCCTGTCAGGCGCACGACCTCGCGATCGACGTGTCCCATGCCGGGAAGCGGACCTTCTGGGAGCTCCTGGGGGCATCGTCGAGGCCGCTCTTCAGCTCGCACTCCGGGGCGGCGGCCCTGCATCCCCACCCGCGCAACCTGGAGGACGATCAGCTGCGCGCCATCGCCGCCTGCGGCGGAGTGGTGGGGGTGATCTTCGTTGCGCCCTATCTGGGAGGGGCATTTTGCTCCATCGAGCGCATCGCCGATCACATCGAGCACGTGGCCGCGGTGGCCGGCGAGGACGCGGTGGCCCTCGGCTCGGACTTCGACGGGTTCCTGCCGCTGCCCCGCGGGCTGCGCGACGCCGCCGATCTGCCGCGCCTGACCCAGCTGCTGTGGCAGCGCGGATGGCGCCCACCTCAGCTGCGCAAGCTGCTCGGGGAGAATGCCCTACGCTTCTTCGATCGCCCCGCGGTGGACGGCGCGGCCGCCACCCCCGCCAGGTGACAAGCCGGTCGCGGCACGCTATGCCATGCGCGATGCCTGTCCTGCCCGAGATGGATCCGACGGTCGGCGCCGAGCCAGCCGCGGCCGCCGGCAGCCCCGCCGAGGCGGCCGTCGGGTGCGCCCCCGCCTCGGCCGAGCCCGTGGCGTCGCCCCTGTTGCTGCGAAACCTCGATCTCCTCGAGATGCAGCGGGAGCTCGGGGCCTTCGGGGTGAGCGCCGAGGTCGCGCGCCGGATCTTCGCCGCGGTCCACCGCGAGGGCGTCGGCTCGATCGAGAGCGCCCAGCCTCGGATCCGTGGTCTCTCGAGGGCCACGGCCCGCGCGATCGACGCGCGCGTGGCGTGGCCCGAGCTCCCGGTGGTGGATCGCCGCCGCTCCGAGGATGGCTTCCTCAAGTACCTCTTCAGGCTCGGGGATGGGCCGGAGATCGAGGCGGTGCGGATTCCGCTGCCCGATCCCGACGACGCGCGCGCCCTGCGCCTCGAACGCGGGCGCCACGCGCAACCGCTCGGCCTCGTGGCCCTGCCCACGGCCAAGTACGTCGTGTGTCTGAGCGCGCAGGCCGGCTGCGCGCTCGCGTGCGACTTCTGCGAGACCGGACGGCTGGGCGGGATTCGCAACCTCGAGACCTGGGAGATCGTCGCCCAGCTGAGACGCATCGCCGCCGAGGCCGATCATCCGGTGCGCGGGGTGGTGTTCATGGGAATGGGCGAGCCCCTGCTCAACTACGCCAACGTCATGCGGGCGGCGCGCATCTTCGCGAGCCCCGCGGGCCCGGCGATCGCCGCCAAGGCCATCACGGTGTCCACCGCCGGGGTGGTGCCGCTCATCCACCGCTACATCGCCGATGAGCAGCCGTATCGTCTGATCTTCTCGCTCGGGGCTCCCACCTCCGAGGAGCGCGCGCGCCTGATGCCGATCGAGAAGCGCTGGCCGCTGCCGGAGCTGATGGCGGCCATCCGGGCTTATGGCGAGCGCTCCCGCCAGCGGATCACCATCGCCTACGTCGCGATCGGTGGGGTCAACACTTCCCCCGAGCACGCGTTGCGTCTGGCCGAGCTGCTGCAGGGGCTGCGCGTCAAGCTCAACCTGATCGACGTGGTCGATCCGACCGGCAGATACCGGCCCCCCTCCGATCAGGAGATGTCGGCCTTCCGCAGCGCCCTCGACGCCGCGCTCGGCGCCCCGGTGGTGCGTCGATACTCGGGGGGAAAGGACATCGGCGCGGCCTGTGGCACCCTCGCCGCCAGCCGCAAGGGCGGCGCGGCGTGGCACGATCCCGCGCCGGCTTCGCCGGCCGCGCCGGCTTCGCCGGATAGCCCGCGCACCCGGCTTCCGACGCTGTCATGAGTCGCGCTGTCATGAGTCGCGATCGAGCACGGCCCAAAAACCTCGACGAGGTCGGGTGATATTGGGTTGAAATGCGCGCCTGCGGGCGGATAATCACATACCCGGATGATCGATCCGTCGGCTTATCGCGTCGCCTCTCTTGCTGGTCTCGTCTGTGCTGTCTCGTCTGCCTCGCCCCCCATCCCCTCGCGGAGGTCTGAATGCGCTCGAAGCCCTGTCGTCAGCTGGCGGTGATCCTGGTCTGCGCGAGCGCCGCCCCGGTGGTTGCCAGGGCGCAGCCCAAGCACAAGGCCGAGAGCGCGGAGGTCAGCGACAAGACCATGGACAAGCAGATGGCCTGGGAGAACAAGGTCATGGGCGAGGACCGCGCCAAGCAAGCCGACATGAAGAAGATCGCCGCGGCCCAGAAGATCTCGGACGAGGCCCGCAAGCATCCGGCGCCCGAGCCCGCCCCCAAGGTCAAGGATCCGAACAAGGAAGGCGTCCGCGCCAAGCAGGAAGCCGCCATCGGTCTGCCCATCGCCTCGGACGAGGAGGCGAGCCGCCACACCAAGAAGGCGCCGTCCGCCAAGCGGGCCACCGAGCCTTCCGGATCCGCCAACGACGAGCTCGGGGCGCTGGTCGCGTCGAGCCTCGCGAGCGAGAAGTCTTCGAGCGGCCAGGGCGACGGCGCGAGCAAGGGCTCCGGCAGCAAGGGCAAGGCCAAGCGTCCGGGCAAGTCCAGCTCGGCGCCGAGCGCCCTCGACAAGATCTTCTCGAACTGACCGATCGCGCGAAGGGTCGCGATGCCGCGCAGGGCGCGGGACGCCCGGCTGCCTCGCGGTCGCATTGGTCGAGATCGATGCCTGGATTTTCGCGCTGCCTGGTACGAAACGGCGTCGCGGAGTTGCGGTCCGCGCTCGCGTGAGGCGAGCGCGACCGAGCTCGGCACCGTTGCCCACTCGGGGCGACGCCACCCGCCAGGAGCTCCCATGAAAACTCTCGTGTTGCGCGGCCTTCTGTTCCCGGTGCTGATGTGTTCGATCGGCTGCGGAGGAACTGTGATCGACCCGAGCGGGGCTGCCCCCTCGGCGGCGACGGGTGGAACTTCGGGGACCGCCGCCTCGGGAAGCGCGGGACCTCCGGGCGCTGGCGTCGGCTCCGGAACCGGGGGAGCGTCGCCAGCAGCGGGGCCGGGCAAGAACGACGGGCCCGGCGCGCCCGGAGCTGGCGTGGGACCCGCGAGCGGCAGCGGAGGAGGAGCCCAGAGCGGCGGTCCCGCATCCGGCGCGACCGGCGGCTCTTCGGGAACGGGCGGGACGGGCTCCGGCTCCGGCGGCGCAGGCCCCGGGACGGGGGCCGGGGGCCGTCCGGCGCCCGGTGGGCCAGGGGTGACAGGGGTGGCAGGCGCCGCGGGGCCCGGGGGCGGCCCAGCTGGCTCGGGGATGGGACTCCCGTGCGACGTGCAGACGCTGCTCGTGAACCGCTGTCAGACCTGTCATGGCTCGACGCCAGCGGCCGGCGCCCCGAGCACGCTCGTGACGTATCAGAACCTCACCGCGCCTTCGAAGTCCGATCCGACCAGGTCGGAGGCGGAGGTGGCGGTCGCGCGCATGCAGAACACGACGCTTCCCATGCCGCCCAAGCCAGGCACGCCGGCCACGGCCGCCGAGGTCAGCACCCTGCAGGCCTGGATTGCCGCGGGATACCCGATGGGCTCGTGCGGTGGTGGGGCGGCGGGGGGCGGGCAGATGGCGGGGCCGGATGGCGGGGTCGCGGACGGCGGCGGGGCTGGCACGACCGGGGGCGGCGCGGGAACGTCCCCCGGCGGCGATGTGTTCGCGGCGGCGCCGATCTGCACCAGCAAGGCCATGACGAGGGGTGGGGAAGGACCCACCATGGATCCCGGGATGGCGTGCATCAGCTGCCACAGCCGCGGGGAGGGGCCGCGGTTTGCGATCGCCGGGACCGTCTATCCGACGGCCCACGAGCCCGACACGTGCAACGGCGCAAGCGGGACGGGCATCCAGGTCGTGATCACCGGGGCGGACGGCAAGTCGCTCACGCTCAGCCCGAACGCGGTCGGCAACTTCAGCAGCTCGGGCCAGATCGCGACCCCGTACCAGGCCAAGCTCGTGTACATGGGCCGCGAGCGGCTGATGGTGGCGGCGCAGACCTCTGGAGACTGCAACTCGTGCCACACGCAGTCAGGAGCAAACGCCGCCCCTGGGCGGCTCGTCCTGCCCTGAACGACCGTCCGCAGTTCGGTCTCGAAGGAGCGGCGGCGGCGCTGGGGATCGCCCGCCGCCATCCCGCTGACGGCCGAGCGACTTCGCCAGCATGCTCGCCACGCGGATGACCTCGATCATGTCGGACTCGGCATGCAAGAGGCTCGGTCTGCGATCGATTCTCGTCCGACGGCCGACCGCTCCGATCTTCGGGCATGATACGCGCATCATGGAGCCCATCAAGGTCGGCGAGACTCGGCTCGCGATCACCCGTCTCCGGGAGCACCGCGAGCGGGTCATCTCGGCGCTGCAGGACGCCTTCGCGCACGACGTGCTCGACGTCGAGGAGTTCGAGCGCCGGGTGACGCTCGCGCATCGGAGCGATTCACTGGCGGGGCTCGACGCCCTGACCTCGGATCTCGCGCTCGAGGAGGGCGGCGCGCGGCCGGCCACGCCGACGAGCGTCGCTCTCGCCGTGACCCCGGAGACGCGGCCGGTGCAAACCATCCGCGGCCTGATGAGCGCCACCACACGCAGCGGTCCCTGGTCGGTGCCGCGCCGGCTCGAGGTGCGCGCGCTGATGAGCTCGACCGTGCTCGACTTCCGGGAAGCCCGGTTCCCCCCCGGTGAAGTCGAGCTCGACCTCCGCGCCGTCATGAGCAGCGTCGAGATCATCGTGCCGCCGGGCTTGCCCGTCGAGACCGAGGGGTCGGCCGTCCTCGGCGTCTTCGACGACGTGCAGCGCGCGCCCCACACGGCCGAGCCGGACGCACCACGGCTCAAGGTCCGCGGCTCCGCGTTCATGAGCGCGGTGGAGGTCCGCATGCGCCTCCCCGGAGAGACCGAGCGCGAGCATCGGTTGCGCGAGCGGCGCGACTTGCGCGCGGCCCGGCGTCAACTTCGCTGATGGCGGGCGTGTCATGGCGCCCCCCCACCCGGGCGTCAGAAGACCCAGTAGGCGCCCAGGCGGCCCTCCACCACCGTCTCGGTCTTGGAGTCGACGAAGCGCGGGATGCAGGCCCCCTCGGCGAACACGCCGAGACCGATGAAGGGCAAACCAATCTTGATGCCGACCGCGCCGCCCACCGCCACGTGGCGTGGCTTGTTGAGCAGGTTCTCGTACGCGAAGATGGCCCGAGCGTAGAGCGGCAGGATGGGGGGATAGATGCCCAGCATGGGCCGGAGCTGGAGGTCGAACTTGCTGTTCTTGACGTCACCGAGCGCGCCCACCACACCGAGCTGAGCCCGCAAGATTCCGAGGAATTCGTAACCGGGCGCGGCCATCACCGTGGTGGGCTCCCACCCGCGCGGATCGTTGACACGTCCGCCCTTCCCCACGGAGCCCTCGATGACCCAGCCAGCGTGAGCCGAGGAAGACAGGTACGACGCCAGATACAGGGATGTCAGGACGGCGAACAGCGAGATCACGGTTGATTTGCGCATGACGCCTAATATGGACCCTTTGCCCTCCCCGGCAAAATGACGAGCAGCGCAGCGGTTCTTGCTCCACGCTTCCCTCTACTTTTCCTCCTTCGCGGTGCGCTCGGGCCCGAATCGGAGCCAGACCAGTTGACGCGTGATGGGTCCGGTCGGGCCCAGTCCCAGTTCCAGTTCCAGGTCCAGGTCGATTCGGCGGAGCTGAACCCCGCTTGGAGATCCCCCGGGAGACATCGCTGAGATACCTCGGCTCGGCGCTGTCTCCACCTGGTCCGGGCCCTCGGCGCTGACCCGGCGGACGGTACTAACGCCTTGGGCGCGCGCGCTCACAGAGCAGGTCGCGGTCGCCGAGTTGCTTGCCGGTGAGGGCGGAGCAGAGTCGGTCGGCGGCGTCCGTCGGGACGTTGAGGTAGGTGTGGGTGTTCATGATCTCGATCTGCAAGGGCCCCTCGAAGCTCGCGTGCTCGCGCAGCAGATCGCGGACCTGGGCGTCGCCCGCCCCGTCCTTGCGTCCGAGGTTGAGATAGAGCCGCGCCATACCCTCGGGCAAGCTCGGACCCGCGGGCTCGAAGCCGCGCGGCGCGCTCGGGGTGGTGGGGAACTCGACCGCCACCGCCGCGACCGAGCCTTCCATCTGGGGAGCCGCCGCGGACGGGGGAGCCGCCGCGGATTTCTCCTCGCTCCAGATCTCCCAGAACTCCTTTTCGGCTGGCTCCGAGCCGCGAAAACGGTTCGAGGGTGGGCGGGTGGGGCCACCGGCCGCCACGGGCTCGAGCGTGCCGGAGATCGTTTCGGGAACCGATGCCCCGGTCATGACCGGTCCGAAGGTGGCGCCCCGCGAGCGAGCGGGCTCTCGGGTCTCTCGGGGCTCGCGGGACTCCAAGGGCGCTTCCGCCGGCCCGCCCTCGGCCCGCCCCGGGCGCCGGCCGCCGCGGTCGCGGTCGTCGCGCTCCCGGCGCCGCGCCCCGTCTCGCTCGGGCCGCCCTTCGCGGGGACGCCGCTCGCGCTCTCCGCGCTCGCTTCGGCCGCGGGCATCGCGGACTGCCGCCGCGCCCGCGGAGGTCGACGCCGGGCTCGACCCGGGCGCCCCGGCGCCCGCGGGCGGTCCGAATCCCGAGGCGCTCGCGGGCAGCGCGCCCGGGGCGACGTCTCGTCCGGTCGAGCCGCGTCCGCCACCCATCGACGACGACGAAGAATACGACGGCGCCGCCCCGGCGGGGATGGCGGTGACCTTCGGCGGGGCGGGCATCTCCGCGACGTCCACGAAGGATCGCGCCAGCAGCGCCGCCACCAGGCGCTCTCCGTCGACCGCGGACGCGAGCCGGCGGGCCAGCCCACGCCACTCCGGGCCCGGCTCACCGCCGAGCGCCTCGCGCAGCTTGAGCACCCGCTCACCCTCGCGGTGCGAGCGAATCTCGGTCTCGGAGGGCAAGGCCCGCTCCTCCGGCTTTATCTTGTAGAGGAGCTTCAGGTAGTAGAACGGCCCCACCTCGGTGGGACCGATGAGCGAGATGGCCGTCCCGTGCTTGCCCGCGCGTCCAGTCCGTCCGGTGCGGTGGATGTAGATCTCGGGCGCATCGGGGAAGGTGTAGTTGAAGACGTGGGTCAGGCCCTCGATGTCGATCCCGCGGGCCGCCACGTCGGTGGCCACCAGGAACTGGATCTGGCCCGCGCGCATCTTGGCCATGACGCGCTCACGGTCCGACTGCGCCAGATCCGACGAGATGGCCTCGGCCTCGAACCCCTGCTTCTGCAGGAACTCCGCGATGCGCCCGGTCTCCTCCCGGGTGTTGCAGAAGATGATGGCGGTCTTCGGGTTCTCGAACTTGAGGACCCGCAGGAACTCCTGCTCGCGGTTGATGCCCGGGATGGCGTAGTAGAGGTGGCGGATCTCGTTGACGCCGATGAAGTCCGCCGAGAGCTTGAGGAACTCCGGGTTCTTGAGGAACCGTCGCGACAGCCGCTGGATGCCCTCGGGGACCGTGGCGGAGAACAGGAAGGTCTGTCGGGACTCGGGCGTTCGCTCGAGGATGTCCTCGATGTCTTCCTGGAAGCCCATCGACAGCATCTCGTCGCACTCGTCGAGGACCGCGCACTTCACGCGATCGAGCGCCAGCGTGCCGCGCCGCAGGTGATCGAGGATCCGGCCAGGTGTGCCGCACACGATCTGGGCCCCATCCCGCAGGATCTCGATCTGGCGCCCCATGGGCGCGCCGCCGTAGATGGGCGCCACGGTGATGGGGCGGTTGGCGGCGATGCGCGCCAGCTCCGCCGCGACCTGCAAGGCCAGCTCCCGGGTGGGGAGCAGCACCAGCGCCTGGACGAACTTCGCGTCGGGATCGACGATGTCGTTGACGAAGGGGATGCCGAAGGCGGCGGTCTTGCCCGAGCCGGTGCGCGACTGGACCATCAGGTCTCGCCCCGCGCGCGCGGCCGGGACCGTGGCGGCCTGCACCGGCATGGCCTCCTGGAAGCCCATCTCTTCGAGGGCCCGCAGGACCTCGGGGCGCAGACCGAGGTCCGCGAATCGAACGCCCTTGAAGGGCGCTTCGGCGCCGCCGGCCGGCGGGGTGGACGGGGATGTGAGCTCTTCGACTCCAGTGGTGGACATGGTGACTCCTCGGTTCGAACGTCGTCAGGTGCGGGCGGCCCGCCCGGTGATCATGGGCTGGAACCAGGGCCGGGCTCGCTTCCCGCTGACAGGTGATGACCCACGCGGGCCAGGCGCTCGCGCAGGCGATCGAGGCGCGGCGCGACTTCTCCTCCGAAGCGCAACACCTCGATGGTGAAGCTGGTTTCGGTCTCGTGGAGCTCTTGATGGAGGACGGCCATGTCCTCCCAATCCTTGTTTCCGCGGCGGGAGTCGAAGCGGCAGCGCTGTCCGACCGCCTTCCACTGTCCGCGCCAGTACACGCCCGCCTCGGACCATCGCTGGGCCTCGTCGGCGTCGTAGTGGGCCATGAGGGTGCTCGAATTGTCGAGGTACTTCTGCAGGCCCTCCACCACGTCGGCCAGCTCGTCGTAGCAGCTGGCCATGTCCGCGCGGCTGGCCTGGATTCCGATGGGGGAGCCGAGCGGCACCGCCTGGTAACGCCGCGAGATGGTCACCGCCACCGACACCAGCATGTACGCGCTGCCGAGCAGCACGAAGCAGAACACGAACCACGATACGAAGCGCCGGTAGCGGCGAAACTCGGTCGGTGGAACGTTGGTGGGGTTAGATACGGCAGCGTCGAGGTCGGTGGGCACGGTGATGACACAATCGCGGGTCCTCTGGAGCGCCAGAGACGGACCGGAAGCCACCGGAGCGCCGGTGGGGTCCCCCAACCTAGCTTTTGGGGCCACGCCGTGTCAACTCGGGCCGGGCCCGCGCCGGCCCGCACGGGCGCAGCGCGGTCGCGTGAAGGCCCTCTTGTTCAGTGGGAACCGGCCGGCACCGGCGCCGGGTGAATCAACCCGGCGAGGGTCCGCGCTCCCTCCACCAGCCGCGCGCCCGGTCGAACGACCGGGGTGTCCTCGACGAGGTGCACGCGCCCGTGCGCGACCGCGGGGATGGTCGACCAGCGCTGCCAGAACGCCAGCGCCTGCCTGGAGCGCGCGGCCTCGGCCGGGTCGGAGGCCGGGGCGGTGTGGCCCGGCAGGATGATGACCTCGGGGGCCTCGGCCAGGATCTTCTCGAGCGGATAGCGGGCAAACCCGGTCGCGTCGCGCGCCACGTTGCGCCCACCCGCCACCTCCACGAGGTCGTCGATGAACGTATCGCAGCCAGCCACGTAGAGCGGATCGCTCCAGACCACCACCAGCACGCCCGGCCGCCCCGCTCGCCCGACGGCGTCGCGGACCGCGCCGCGCACCTCGGCCAGTCCCGCCTGCAGGCGCGCCCGCTCGGCGCTCGCCTCGAGGCCGTGGCCGGTCAGTCGACCGAGCGTGTCGAGCAGGCGGTCCACGTCCGCCAGGCTCCGCGAGTCGGTGACGAAGGTGGGGATCGACATGGCGTCGAGGGCCTCCACCGATTCGCGTCGGTTGGCGCTCGAGGCGGAGATCACCAGGTCGGGGCCGAGCCGCACGATGGTCTCGAGGGATGGCTCGTAGTCCGTCCCCACGCGGGGCACGCCCACCAGCGCCGCGGCCGGCGCGTCGCTGAAGGAGTCCACGCCGACCACCTGGGGACCCGCGGCGATCGCGAACAGGAGCTCGGTCACGTTGGGGGCGAGCGAGATCACCCGCGTGGTCGGCCAGCGGCGCGGAACCACGCGGCGCCCCAGCTCGTCGGTGAAGGTGGCCGGCTGCCCGCGCGCGGCGGCACCCCCCGTGCCCTGCGAACCGTGGCAACCGCCGAGCCCGGCCGCGACGCAACCGGCGGCGCAGAGCAGGACCCGCGCCCCGGCCCTCACAGCTCGATCCGGAGCCGGCGACCGCGCGAGAGCAGGAGCAGGAAGAACGGGCCCCCGATGAGGGCCGTCAGCACGCTGACCGGCGGCTCGCTGCCGAGCGGGAGAAACGCGAGCCGCGTGAGGGTGTCACAGGCGCCGAGGAAGACGGCGCCACCGAGGGCGCTCGCCGGGATCAGCAGGCGGTGGTCGGGACCGATCGCCAGGCGCAGGGTGTGCGGGACGATGATCCCCACGAACCCGATCGGCCCGGCGCTGGCGACCGCCACGGCGGTCAGGAACGAGGCCGCGAGCAAGAGCCCCGCGCGGGTCCTCGCCACGTCGATCCCGAGCGAGTGGGCCCCTTCGTCCCCGAGCGCGAGCGCGTTCATGCGTGGCGCCCACCAGGCGAGGAGCCCGATCCCGGCGGCGGTGGCCGCCGCCGCCCCCATCAGCCGCGGCCACTCGGGAGCGCCGAGGGCCCCGAGCAGCCACAGCAGCATCTCACCGGTGGCGCCCTGCCGCGAGAGCGAGGCGAGGAGCACGATGATGGCCCAGCTGAAGGCGTTGAAGACCACGCCGGACAGGAGCGCCACGTGGGGGACCAGGCGTCCATCCACCAGACCCAGCCGATAGACGAGAGCGATGGCCACCGTCGCGCCCACGAAGGCGCAGGAGGGGAGCCCGAGGCCCCGACCCACCCCGAGGAAGATCGCCAGCGCTGCGCCCACCGCCGCCCCGGACGACACCCCGAGCACGTACGGATCGGCCAGCGGGTTGCGCACCAAGGTCTGGAAGGTCACGCCGGCCGCGGCCAGGGCGGCGCCCACGGTCGCGCCGAGGAGGGCCCTCGGCAGGCGCACCCGAAAGACGATGGCGTGCTCGGGCGAGCCGGGGGCACCGAGCGCCCGATGCCAGTCCACCCCGCCCACGCCCGCCAGCGTGCCCGCGAGCAGCGTCAGCGCGAGGGCCGCGGCCAGCGACGCCACCACGAAGACCAGACGTTGCCGGGTGGCCCGCACGCGAAACATGGGCGCGGAAGCTAGCACGGCCTCTGGCCGTCAAGACCGTGATCGTGATCGATCACGTCCACGGGGGCGTTCCCGTTCAGGTGCACGTCAACGATCACGGGAACGGCCGATCACGGGTTCGATCACGATCGCGACCACGTTTTGGGTCCGAAGGTCGTTTTCGCCCCGCCCCCGTCCCCGGCGGTCACATCGTCGCGGCGGGCAGGACGGTCCGGAAATTCCCGTCCGAGTCGGTGCGCGTCTCGGCGCGCTCGACCGGCTCCACCCGGTGAGCGCCCGCGCAGTCGTCGGGGGCGCAGAGCACCTCGAAGAAGCGCACGGTGGCCGAACGCACGGTGTCGCCCTTGCTGTCGAACACGGTTCCCTCGACGACCTCGCCCGCCGGCAGCGTGATGTCGAAGTTGGTGTCGGTCCCCACGCTGACCGCGCTCGAGCCGTCGAGCACCAGCCGCGGATACGGCGCGTCCGGGGCGGGCTCGAGGTCGAGCGCGTACACCCCGGGATCGAGGAGCATGACGTAGCCCCCCCCGCGCGCGGTGGTGGTCGAGACGGGTCCGAGCGCGGCGGTGTCGTCGCAGTCGGAGAGGCTGGACACCCGGGTCGCCGTCACGCCCATCCCCGCGGCGGGCAGCCCATCGCCCCCGAGCACGGTGCCGCGCAGCTCCACCTTGTGATCGAGCAAGATGGTCGCTGCATACTGCGGGTCACTGTCCGAGCCCCCGGTGGTGACCGTCACCTGCGACAGGCACCTCGTCGCGTAGGGCGAGTCCGGTGGGGGGGTGGCCGAGACCTGGTAGAGCCGCGCCTGGGCCGCGGTCCCGGGCAGCAGCACGACCGACACCTGACCGTCGACCGTGGTGGATTTTTCGCGGATGAACACCGCCTGACCGCCGCCGCCCTGCGGGCTCGGGATCACCGTCTTGAAGCGAACCGTCACGTCCTGCACCGGATGCATGGTCGGGGTGTCCGAGCTGCGCACCGTGAAGACCAGCGCGGCCGGGTTGGCGAAGGCGGGCATGCGAAAGGCCAGGGTCGAGGTGCTGGTGATCCCGGCGAAGGCGAGGGGGTCGGACAGGAAGTGCGGCAAGCCGTTGTCGACCACCGGAGGCGCGGGCAGGGGCGGCGTCAGGTCGACGACGATGCTCGCCCCGCTCGGCACCGCATCGGGCGCGAACAGCAGCTGGAAGCGGCCGGAGGCGCTGGTGGTCCCGGCGTTGCTGATCACGGCGGCGGGATTGTCCGTCACGGTGGCGCGCGCGACGTAGCCGACCTGCGGATCGTCGAGCGGTCCGAGCAAGGTGCCCCCGAGCGCGATCAGGTGATCGAAGGGTGGGAGCTGCAGCGGCAGGGGATTGGTGAGCACGGTCGTGAAGGGCACGGGCGGCTGGGTGGTGTTCTTGCTCGGCGGAAAGACCCACAGCCTGGCGCTGGTGTCGATCAACCCGGCGCGCACCGGCAGCTCGAAGGTGGACGGCGCACCGGGCGCGTCGGCCGCGGCGAGGTCCGCCCCGATCGACAGATCGCTGCGTCCCGGGATCAGGCTCTTCACGTAGGCGACGAGGTGCCCCTCGCGGGCGTAGTCGGTCATGCTGGGGTCGACCAGCACCCCCGGCACGGGGACCTCGTCCTCGACCATCAGCTCGAGCTTGTCGCTGCCGACGGCGACGTCCACGATCTCGGTCGGCGCCGAGCTCGAATCGAGGAGGGGGATGACCTCGGCCGCGAAGGTCCTGCCGGTGCTGCGCGGCAGGCACGTCCCCATCATGCAGGCACCCGCGCCGCAATCCGCGTCGCTCCGGCACTGCGCCCTCGCCGGATTGGCCCCGCAGCCCGGCAACCACGCGACGGAGGCGAGAGGCAGGAGCACCGCCCCGCCCAGGCTCACGACCGCCAAGGCCAGCCGCGAGCGGGTCGGCGTCGAGGGGGGACGGCGCTCCGGGGAGGCGCTCACGGACACGCATCCATGCGCCAGCCCGCCATGATGGGCGGCTCGGCGCCCTCGGTCCGGTTGTACCGATCCGTCCCCGGGAACGCGCCCATTGGCTGAAACGGGCGGTCGGACACGATGATCACCAGCTGGTGGGACGTGCCCGGTTTGAAGTTGACACAGTCCTCCACCCGGAAGGACGCCACGCTCCCCGGGGTCAGGTTCTGTCCATCGATGATGAGCAGGCTCCGCGACTGGATGTAGGGCGGGTAGTCGAGGGCCCAGCGGACGTACAGCGTGTCTTGAGGATTCGGATCGTTGAGACGGACGGTGAAGTCCTGCGGGAGCTGACTCACGGGGGTTTCCTGGTACGGATCGAACTGTTCGAACGAGGGCGGATAGTTGGGGACGAGCGGCGGATTCTGGAAATCGGGAGCGATCGGCGCCACGCAGCCGGACGAGCCGGCGGCGAGGATCGCGCAGAGCACCGAGACCCCGAGGAGGGGACGCAGCACGAAGCGTGCCACCCGCCGCTCGTGCGGAGAACCGAGGCCCATCCCTCCCGCCTCCCCCGAGAAGCGAGACATCCGTGTCATCCCGGTTTCAACCGTTGCGCAGTGTGGATGCGCGGTGGAGCTCAGATTTCCCCCTCCGGCCCGGTGGTCGTCCCGTCCGCGCGGGTCTCGTCGCGCACCTCGGTCCCGCCCCCCTCGTCCTTCTCGAGGTGGCGAAAGATGGTCCGCGGATCGACGCCGAGCTCGCGCGCGGTCTTGGTCCGGTTGCCGTTGTTCAGCTCGAGGACCTCGTTGATGTAGTCGCGCTGAAACTTGTCCTTGGCCTCGGCCAGCGGCAAGACCGGCGGCAGATCCTCGGGCGACAGATCGAGATCCTCCGGGCCGAGCAGCGCCTTGTCCGCCAGGACCACCGCCTTCTTCAGGCGATTCTCGAGCTCGCGGATGTTCCCCGGCCACCGGTGCCGCTTGATGGCCGAGACGGCCTGCGGCGAGAATCCCCGCACCTTCCCGCCGTACTCGGGCGAGTAGCGCCCGATCATGTAGCGGGCCAGCACCACGATGTCGTCGCCCCGGTCGCGCAGCGGCGGCAGGTGGATGTGCACCACGTTGAGCCGGTAATAGAGATCCTCGCGGAACCGCCCGGTGCGAATCCCAGCCTCGAGGTCGCGGTGGGTGGCGGCGAGGACCCGGATGTCGACCGGCTCGGCGTCGTTGTCTCCGACCCGGGTCACGACGCGCTCCTGCAGGGCGCGCAGCAGCTTGACCTGCAGGGGCTGCGGCATCTCGCCGATCTCGTCGAGGAACAGGGTGCCCCCGTTGGCCGACTGGAACCGCCCGGGCTTGTTCGACACGGCGCCCGTGAAGGCCCCGCGCACGTGCCCGAAGAGCTCCGATTCGAGCAGGTTCTCGGGGATGGCGCCACAGTTGATGGTCACGAAGGGCCCCTTGGCGCGCGACGAGCGGGTGTGGATCTCGCGGGCGATCAGCTCCTTGCCGGTGCCGGTCTCCCCGGTGATCAGGACCGAGATGTCGGTGACCGCCACCTTCTGCACCTTGCGGAAGACCTCCTGCATCGGCTTCGAGGAGCCGAGGATCTCGCCGAAGCGGATCTGCTCGATGCGCTGGTGCAAGGCCTTGTTGTCGAGCTGCAGCTCGTTGACCAGCAGCGCGTTGCGGATGAGCAGGGAGGCCTGGGCGGCGAAGATGGTCAGGACCTCGAGGTGGCTCTCGTCGAAGAGCTGGGCGACGCTGTTGTTGCCGACGTAGATCATCCCGAGCGTGTTGCCCCGCTCGAGCAGGGGCACCGCCAGGACCGAGGTCAGCTTGAGGTTGACCACCGACAGGGAGTTCTTGAAGTCCGCGTCGGTGAGGGCGTCCGAGATGATGAGGGGGGCCCGGCTCTTGATCACCCGCGCCACGATCGAGTCCGACAGCTGGCTCACGGCGTCGCCGATGGTCTCGCGCCGCAGGTTGCGCGCCACCTTGACCACCGGCTCGCCCGACTCGAGCAGGACGATGAAGCCCTTGTCGGCGTTGGTGACCTGGACCACCACGTCGAGCATCGAGTCCAGCAGGTCGCTGAGGTCGTACTTCTCCATCAACTTCTGCGAGAACTCGAAGAGCTTCTTGTACGAGTTCAGCTCGGCCAGGGTGCGGGCGGCGGTCTCGTCGGTGACGGGCTCGTCGTACAGGGAGAACTCGAGCTCCACCATCCCCACCCGGATCCGGTCCTCGTGGGTCAGCCGGTGCTTGTTGCGCTTGCGGCCGTTGATGAAGAGCTCGGCGTCCTTCTCGGTGGTCGCGATGTGGAAGTCGCGTCCGTCGAAGTGGATGAAGGCGTGGCTCTCGGCCAGCAGAGGATCGGGCAGGGAGATGTCCACCTCCTCGCCGCGGCCGAGCGAGGTGATCTTCTTGTAGATGTGATAGACCCTCACGCCCTTTCCGGGCAGGTGCATCCTCAGCGTGGCCATGTGGTTTGTGGAATTTCCCCCATCTGCATGTCTGCGGTCTGAAGTGATTGTCTCGGGTGGTGCCTGACGGCCGCGGGCCGCCCGCTCAGAACGAAAAGCTCAGCATCGCCCCGCTCGGCCCACCCGCCGAGAACCGAGGCGTCAGCGTCGGGCCCGGGCGCGGCCCCGAGAAGAAGCCCATCCCGGTGGCCGTCGCCCCCTCGACCTGGCCCCTGCCATGGCCCAGCTTCGCGCCGTCGTCCCCGCCTCGCCCCTCGCCCGGCGCGGCAGACGACGAGGGCCGTTCGGGGACAGGGACTCCCGTCTCGGGCGGCGGCAGGTAGGTGTCCCCGAGCGGGACCTCCGTCCGGAAGCTCCGGATGGCGTCCACGATGCCCCAGATGGCCGTGGCGAAGAAGAGTCCGCCGCTCACCACCTGCAGCCGGGTGAGGTTGCGGGAGAGGTTCTCGCTCGAATGATCGATGCGATCGTCCGGGCAGACCCCGGGCGAGCCGTCGGGCTGGGCGACCACGGGGTCGAGGCACCCGCGATAGGGCCTGACCCCGTAGGCCGCGAAGTTGACCGTGAAGGCGGCCAGCGAGGTCACCGCCAGGGCGGACTCGGTGGTGAGGAAGAGCCACCCCTTCTTGCGGTTGCCGTTCTGGAACTGGCCGGACCCGAACGGCAGGAAGTTGATGGCGTAGGAATGCCGCTCGATCCGCCGCTCGACCAGACCGCCGGCCGGCTTCTTGGCCAGCTCGGCCTCCCGCTTCTTGAGGCGGGCCTCGATGTCACCGAGCTCGGCGCGCTGCTCGCGCACCACCCCCTGGAAGAACTCGACCACCCGCGGGGACTCAAGGTACGGATCGAGCTGGAAGTCCGGCGAGAGCTCGAGCAGCTTGCGAAACTCCCGGCGGGCCTGCTCCTGCTGGCCCTCGAACAGGTAGGCCACGCCCAGCATTCGATGGGTCTGCACCACCTCCTCCTCCGAGTCGAGCCGCAGCTCGGGGTAGAGCAGAGGGTGCAGGAGCCCGATCGCGCGCTTGTACTCGCCACGAAAGAAGGCGTTCCGTCCGCGCTCGAAGTCGTCGCTCGGGTTGGTCGCGGCCAGCACCACCACGAACAGGGCCGGGAGGGCGAAACCGCTCAGCATCGGGCACCTGCCCTCGGGCGGGTCGGGCGCGGGGGGCGGCGGTGGCTCATGGGCGACCCGGCAGGTCGATGGCGATGGCCTTGGTCTCACCAGCCCGGACCACCACGCGCTGGTGGGCGAGCCCGTGCTCCGAGTCGACCGAGACGTCGACATCCTTCTGTCCGTCGTCACCGGCGGCAAATGGGATGTTGGCCTCCTCGCCGGGCTCCACCACCGATCCACGACCGGTCCCGCTGGCGTCGCGCACCATGACCTTGGCCTTCGCATCCCCCGGGGACACGTTCACCACCAGGCGGGCGGGCTTCCACTTGAGGCGCCGGGCGATCACGCCGTCGGCGGGGAAGGGGCTGTCCGGCCCCACCTCGATGCGCTCGCCGAAGCAGCAGCCGGCAGGGCTGCGGAACTCGACCTGGTGGACGCCACTCCACGGAACGGTCAGGGTGCGGTGGTCGGTGTCGTAGGCGAACTGCCGCTGGCCGTCGAGGAACACGTCCACGTTCTGGGGCGTCGGGCCGAGGATGAACGTCCGGACCCCGGACCCGCCGGACACGCTCGACCCGCGGCCCGCGGTCGACGGTGCCGTGCCTACTGGAGTCGCGGCTCCGACAGCGCCTTCGTTCCCGGGATCGTCCCGACGGGACGCCTCGGGCGTGCTCCGCGCTCCTGGCTCCCCGGGCGCTCCGGTTCCCCGGGGCCGGGGCTTCGCGAGCGCGCCGGCTCCCGGCGCCGCGCGCGGCCCGAGCGCGCGGTCGGTGGTCGCGCCATGCGGCCGCCCCGCCGAGCCCGCGGCGGCGGCCAGGGACGCGCCGGACGTCGTGACCGGGCTCGCCGGTCGTTGGCCCGTCGTGCCCGCGCCCTGCGCCCTGGCGGCGCTCGCGCTGCCCGAGCCGCGGGTCGTCGCCTCGGCCCCAGCTGGCGCCCGATCCGACGGCCCGGCCCCGAGCAAGCGCGACAGGAGGGCGATCAGCACCGCCAGTCCCCCCCCGGCCACCGCGAACCCGGCGTACATGCGGATGCGGCTGCGCCGCTCCATGCGCTGGAGCGCGGCCATCACCCGCTCGTTCGCCGAATCGTACCCGAGGATCCGGTTCCAGCACTGGATGGCGCGGGGCACGTTGCGGGCGACCAGGTACGCGTCGGCCGTTCCCATGAGCGCGGTGGTCATCCGGGAGGGCAGCGCCTTCTCGAAGGCCTCCGGGTCGGCGAAATAGGTGCGGAGCTCGGCCCCGGGATCCCGCAGACCGCACGCCGCGAGGTAGGCCTCGAGATCGTCGGTCAGCTCCTGGACACTGGCATGCCGTCCCTCAGGGTCGTGGGCGAGCGCGCGCGACATGGCCTTCCAGAGCTGCTCGCCGATGGCGCGGTGGGTGGTGCGCGGGTCCGCGAAGCGACCCTCGGTGATCTTGCGCAGCACCTCGTGCGGGTTCTTCCCCGAGAACGGCAGGCTCCCGGTCGCGATCTGGTACAGCAGGATCCCCGCCCCGAACACGTCGGTGCGCGCGTCGAGGGGCCGCCCCTCGATGAGCTCGGGCGCCATGTACGCGGGCGAGCCGAGCAGCTGTCCGGTCACGGTCATGCGCTCGAGGTCGAGCACCTGCGCGATCCCGAAGTCCATCAGCTTGATGACCCCGTCGGAGCGGATCATCACGTTCTCTGGCTTGATGTCGCGGTGGATGATGCCCGCCTGGTGGGCGTGGGCGAGGGCCCGGCCGAGCTGGGCCACGATCAGCGCGGCGATCTCCGGGAACTTCACGGCCCGACCCTGCAAGAACTGCTTCAAGGTCTGCCCGCGAATGAACTCGGTGACGATGAAGGCCGCGTCCCCGGGGTTGCTGCCCGAGTAGTCGAAGATCTCGAGGATGTTGGGGTGCTTGAGCTTGGCCACCGCCTGGGCCTCGCGCTGGAGCCGCGCCTTCGACTCGGGGTCGGCCGACAGGTGGGCATGCAGGATCTTGACCGCCACCTCGCGCCCGAGGGTCTCATCCTGCGCGCGATACACGACCGCCATCCCTCCTTGCCCGACCTCCTCGATGAGCCGATAGCGGGCGGGAAGTGGAATTGTCTCGCTGATTACCACGACACCACGGTCATAGGGGGACGACTGGTCTTCATACTACGCGGGCAGGTTCTCGGGGTTCAAGGTTTGACACGGAATCGGCGAGCGCAAGGGCGACTGGTCGCAACCGCGTCGCGGACGGGTCACAGACAGGTCGCGGCAAACGCCGGTCGACCACGGCCATGGACGTGGGACGTGGAGGGGCGTGTGCGATGCTCCGACCGAGCGACCACCCGCCCCAGGGCGTCCGTCGGCGCCGTGGGTCAAGGCGCAGCGCGTTGTCCGAGGCCGTCCACCGGGTGGGCGAGAAAATACGGCAGCGCCTCCGCCATGAGGTCGAGGTCGGGGTCGAGCTGCTTGCCGATGCCCTCGGTGACGGCGATCGCGATGTTCACGATGGTGAACGTGGGATTCACGCGCACCCGGTGGGCCCGCAGGATGCGCAAGAGGTCGAGCAGCACCTTGCCCACCTGCACCTCACCGAGGCGGTAGCCCCAGTACTTGCCTACGAAGTCGATGATGCTTGCGCGGTAGCGCTCGAAGGCGTCGGGATCGGTGGCGGGGCGATCGGCGGTGGCGGACATCTCGAACATCAAGCGCGCCATGGTGTCGCCGTCGCGCTGGGCCCAGGCGCCGAAGAACCGGGCGAAGTTCTGGCGGTTGTGGTCGTCGAGCTCCCCGACGAGCCCCAGGTCGAGCAGCGCCAGCTTCTCGTCCGAGGTGATGAAGATGTTCCCCGGGTGCAGATCGGCGTGCACGAAGCCGTCCTCGAAGATCATCTTCAGGAGGACCTGCAACCCGAGGCGCGCGATGCGCGGGCGATCGAAGCGGGTCCCGCCGGCCGCCAGGATCTTGGTGCCCTCGATGTAGCTCATGGTGAGCACCCGCGCCGAGCACAGCTCCTCGACCAGGGTGGGGAACAGCACCTGCGGATGGTCGCGGAAGTTGGCCCGGAAGCGCCGATTGTTGGTGGCCTCGATGCGGAAATCGAGCTGCGCCGCGATGGCGCGACCGAACTCCTCGACCATGGCCACCGGGGCCAGGTTGGCGATCGACGGCCACCTGGCCAGCAGCGACGCCACGCGCTTCATGACCGCGAGATCGAACGCGCACAGCTCCACCACGTTCGGCCGACGGATCTTCACCGCCACCAGCCGCCCGTCCGGGAGGCGCGCCTTGTGCACCTGCGCCACCGAGGCCGAGGCGATGGGCACCGGGGCGAGCTCGGAGAAGATCCCGGTGTAGGGGCGACCGAAGTCCTCCTCGATGGTGGAGGTGGTGGCGTCGAAACCGAACGGCCCCACGTCGTCCTGCAGGTGCTCGAGCGCACGCGACAGGTGGTCGGGGATCAGGTCCGGGCGGGTGCTCATGATCTGACCGACCTTGACGAAGGTCGCGCCGAGCTCACGAAACAGGTCCAGCACCACCTGCCCGAACCAGGTCTGCCGCCGGGCCTTGCCCGCGAAGGCCACGCACAGCACCACCCAGCCCAGCCACCAGCGCAGCGTGTGCTTCGCCACCAGGAACGCGATGGTCGAGGCGCGACCGGCCAGCCGCAAGCGTTGCTGACCGCGGGGCGCCGACGTGAACGTGGGTGCCGCAACGAATGGCATGCCTGCAAAGCTTACCAGGTGCGCCGCGGCCAGAGTCGGTCCCCCCCCCTCGGTCGATCGGTCGATCGGTCGGGGGGGTGAGCTCCCGCGGGGTT
>Ga0265318_10000135_pt1 | contig 68381 bp, 57 predicted proteins | sample 4821metaG_FD_192431 | JGI IMG/M metagenome (GOLD analysis project Ga0265318, IMG submission 192431) | Rhizosphere microbial communities from Carex aquatilis grown in University of Washington, Seatle, WA, United States - 4-8-21 metaG | ecosystem: Host-associated > Plants > Roots > Rhizosphere >... | reverse complement strand
GACCAACGCCGTGGTTGGTACGCCGAGCGGCACGGTGCTGATCGACGAAGACGGGGTGGCCGTCGAGGTGACGAGCCCGGAGTCTCTCACCGCGGCCATCGGCGCTCCCGTTCCGGTCGGCGGCAAGGGAGGCGCCCCCGCTCCGGTGGGGGGCGCCGGAGGTTCGGTGAGTGGAACCGGCGGTGGTGCTGGGACGGGAGGAACGATTGGCACGGGTGGGGCGGCAGGGGGGGGAAAGGGCGGTGCGGGCGGGGCTGGAACAGCCGGAAAGGGCGGCGGCGCCGCCGGCCAGGGAGTGGCAGGGGCACCGGGCGGCGGCACCGGAGGAGGCCGGGGCATCGCCGGTGGCTCGGGCACGGCGGGAAGCCCGGGCACGGCCAGGTCGGGGTTCTGGCACTTCGACGATTGTTCGGCGGGCTCACACTTTCTCCTCGATTCGTCCGGCCTCGGCGCGAACGCCCAGCATGCGCTCGGAGCCTCGTGCGTGCCCGGCATCGTTGGCCAGGGGGTGAAGTTCCGATCGGCCGCCGACATCGTTCAGGTCCCGGACGAGCCGCAGTTCACGGTGACCGGGCGGGTGGCCGTCGCGGCCTGGGTGAAGCCCGACTCCGTGGATGGGAATCAGCCCGTCGTGATCAAGCGCCTCGACAACCAGACCGCCTTCTCGCTCGGCATCCACAACGGAAACATCGAGATGTCGGTGGTGTTCACCAGCGGGAAGACCGTCATCTCGCGGGCGCCCATCAGCGCCGGCGTCTGGACGCACGTGGCCGGGATGTATGACGGCACCTTCGTCTTCCTGTTCATCAATGGCCAGCCATTCGGGCAGATCTTTGCCGCCGGCACCCCGCGCAACGTCTTCGCCCCGCTGCGCATCGGCGCGACCACCCAGACCCAGTGGTTCCACGGGATCATCGACGAGGTGTTCGTGTCGACCGATGCCATCGACAAGAGTGTCCTCACGGCCTTGGCGTGCATCCCCAGCCCCTCGACCTTGACCATCCTCGGGGGGACCACCGGACCGGTCAGCCCCGGCACCCCGGTCCACTATGACGTCCAGGTCACCGACAACGACGTCGGTGCCTGCGACCCGCGGTCGTACCAGATGTTCTTCAACACGTTCGACGCGACAATCACCACGCAGTTCGATGACCAGTTCGGCGGGGGCTTTCAGACCGTGTCGCCGGGGCAGACGGCAGACTTCGGGGTGTCCCTCACGGGCTCGGACGATGCCGATCCGGGGGTTCACCAGGTGCTGTTCGAGGTGTTCGACTTCTCGTCCGATTTCGAGCAGCTCTCGGGTCAGCTCACCATCGAGCTGCAGGCCCCGGCCTGCTTCGTCTCGAGGCGCGCGGAGCTCATGATCACCACCACCAGCGTGGTCGACGATCCGGTCCGGACCTCGGCCTTCGCCGGCGGCGGGGCCAGCGCCGGTGTCTGGACGCTCGGACACTTCCTGCGCGAGATGGCTCCGACCCCCGCGGATGGGGCCAAGCTGGCCGCCAGCTTGTTCGCCAGCTTCCTGCAGGACCAGACGGTCAATGGGTTCAGGGTGGTCGCCCGCCCGGCCGCACAGCAGGTCATCCTCGACATCTGGCCCAAGACCCCGTCGGGGGATCTCGACATCGATAACCCGCCCTTCAAGCTCCAGGCCATCGTCAACCGCATCGACCTGCGCGATCTGTCGAAGGGTTCGGCCGGGCAGGGGCGGTTCATCTTCGCGCTCTACGACCAGAATGGATTTCCACAGGACTTCACCCTGATCCTCGAGTACGACCTGCCTGCCAGCTCCGCGCAGGACGTGTCGGACTGGGCCACCCGGTGGCATGGGCTGTCCTCCCACCCGTTCCCGTCCGAGGAGTACAACCTGGCCCTCGAGGCCATCACCCGGAAGATCACCGATCGCAACGCGGAGCCGGCGCGGGTCAATGGAAGCGCCCTGGTCGAGGCACGGACCAACGATTTCGTGCTCGCCTCCTTCACCCGCTGGGAGCTGCGGGAGTTCGAGCTCGCGCCGGAGACGGGCCTCTTTCGCGAGACCACGGTCAAGGAGACCCCGGATCTCCAGTTCAATGGCACGCAGACCTTCGCGAGCTTCGTCAACCAGAACGCGACCGCCATCGAGGCGGTCGTTCCGGGGGCGCCGAGCTCCACCGTGCCCGCCCAGTTCGCCGGGGCGAGCTTCCTCGCCGGCTCCATCTTCAACGACGGCAACCTGGGATGGTCCGCGCCCGGAATCGCGGATCCGGAGGCGCGCTTTCATGCCTCGCTCAACACCTGCAACGGGTGCCATGGCGCCGAGACCAACACCGGGTTCCTGATGGTGAATCCGCGGTTTCCGGGGCAGGAGGCCAGCTTGTCGGGCTTCCTGACCGGCACGACCGTCTTCGACCGCTTCAGCTCCCAGATCCGGACCCTCAACGACCTGTCACGCCGTCGGGTCGATCTCACCGGCCTGGTGTGCCCTCCGGCGCCTGGCCAGTGACCCGCGTGCCAGGGCCTGCGCGAAGTCGTCCTTCGCGCAGGCCCGCGTTGGTGGCCGAGCTCAAGGAGTGACGAAACGACGGACGAAGGCCAGGGAGGTGCTGGCGACCTCCTTCCACCCGCTGTCGATGGTGAGCGAGTGGCCCCGATTGGGAATCTCCACGATCTCGGTGACCCCGGGGTTGTGGGACTGGCGCTTGAACGACGCGTTCGCGATGGCCCAGGGGACGGTGTTGTCCTTCTGGCCCGAGATGAGCAGCAGCGGTCCGCGCTCCCGGTTCTCGATGTCCACCTTGGCCTCGGTCCAGGGGTTGAGGTTGGCGGTGGCCGCCTGAAAGAGCGGGGCGCCCGAGGCCGGCACGGCGAAGGTCGCGTAGAGCTGCTTGGCCTCCTCCTCGCCGACGGCGTTGGCGAACCCGAAGCGGAACTGGTCGTAGGTCAGGGGAACGGCGCGGTTGCGGTTGGCCGGGTTCTTGAGGACCGGCCATGCGGACTTCAGCGCGGAGAGCGGCAGGGGCAGCACCCCCTGAAACGGGGCCGGATCGATGGCCACCGTTGCCGCCGCACGCCCGCGCCCAGCCAGGATCTGCGCCAGCAGACCGCCGAACGAGTGCCCGATGATGGCTGGCCTCCGCTTCAAGCCGCGAACGATCTCGTCGAAGTGATCGGCGACCTGGCCGACGGTCTTGTGGGCCAGGACCTCCGGGTGGGCGTTGGCCTCGGCCACCGTCTCGGGATCGTCGGGCCAACCCGGCGTCAGCGCGGTGAAGCCCGCCTCCTCGAAGAGCCCGGCCCAGCGTTCCCAGCTGCTCGGCAGCAACCACAAACCGTGAACGAAGACCACCGGCTGCCGGCCGGTGGCGTTCGCGCGCTCGACCTGCTCGGCCTCGTGTGCGGTGATGGTCACGGCATCGCCCTTCGAACCCCGAACCTGTGCTTCAGTCATGTCGTCTTCCTCCCCTCGAAAGCCCCGGGCGTGCGTCGTGCGACGCCCAGCGGTCTTCTGGCCTCCTTGGTCTCGAGGTGCAACGACATTCTCGTGAAACCGCCCGTCCCCCCCCCCGGCTTGGATGGGGCGCGCGCGCGGGGGTCTCGGCTCAGGGCACGTCGAAGAAGAAGGCAGCGTGGCCGTGGGGCGAGTCTTCGAGGTTGTCCGTGCAGTTCTCGTTGATGTGGAAGCGCACCACCCAGCGCCCGGACGTGTCGAAGACGACCGGTGAGATCGTGTAGATGCCGCTGTTGGCCGGCGTCTCGGTGGCGGTCATGGCCGGCGTGGTGTTGGGCAACACGTGCGATTCCTGGGTGCTGAGGAAGCCCTCGATGTTGACGCTCTCGCCGTTCGGGCCCGCGGCGCCGGTCGCCGGCGTCCCGTCCGCCAGCTTCTTCAGGACCAGCTTGAAGGTCATGGACTGGTTCAGCTTGACGGTCGGGGAGTCCGTGTAGCTCACGCTGTACTTGCAGTCGTCGTCGTCCCCGGCGGCGTTGTACATCGTGTCGCCGAACTCGGACGCCGCCGCCCCCCCGTCGTCGGCGGGCGCGGCCGCGTCGGCCGTGGGCGCAGGGGCGGAGCACGAGCTCGGATTGACCACGATGGGGGGCACCCCGTTGCAATGCGTGTCGAGCTTGCCCATCACCACGCCGCTCGTCCCGAAGGAAGGAGCGGGGGTCGAGGACGATGAGCCGCAGCCGGAACCACCAATGGCACCGGCGAGCGCGATGAGCAGCGAAGGGCAGACGAGCCGAGAGAGGACATGCACCGAAACGGGCGCTGACATGGGTAGCCTCCAAGAATATGACTCGGCATGATAAAAGCCCGCCTGAAGCTCCGACATGCGTTGAATTTTCGCACCCCCCCCCCCGGCGGGGCCCCGACCGGCCGCCGCGACCGGTGCCTGGGAAGGGCCAGCCTCCTGGCCTGCTCCGCGGGCCGAGTGGACAGTGGCAGATCATCCTCACCGAAGGCCCTCGGATGTGCCTTGAAGCTGCGTTGACCGCTCGGTGGTCCCCGACCCGGGCGGTGGCTGCTCAGCATGTTCGGGCAGCGCCGCAAACCCGCGGTGGTGATGGCCAACCCCGAAAACGCCTTCCTTTGGAGTGGCGCAACTTCGATCGATCGTGCTATCTGCCGGGCTGCCTCGGAGCACGTTTGTTTCATTTCGTGCCACAGAGTCACCATGCCCATGCCCACGTGCACGTTCGGCAAGACCCCATCGACCATCGCCGCCCTGGTCGCCGTCGTGACTCCGGGCTTTCAGGCTGAGGTCCGAGCGCAAGGCGTGAGCCCGGCGAGAGCTCCGGGCACCTCGGAGGGCGCGGCGCTCGTGCCGGTGCCGGTGCCGACGCCTGCGCCCGCGCCGCCCCCCGGCGGCTCGGCCCAGGTGTTGCCGGAGGTCGTGGTCCGTGGTCGGCCCGAGGATCAGCTCGGGGCCGCGCTCACCGCTTCGGAGGGCACGGTTGGAGCTGAGGATCTCGAAGATCTGCCGCTGCTTCGACCTGGAGAGCTGGTGGAGGCCGTTCCCGGCATGGTCGTCACCCAGCACTCCGGCGACGGAAAGGCCAACCAGTACTTCCTGCGCGGGTTCAACCTCGACCACGGCACGGACTTCGCGTTCTCGGTCGACGGGGTGCCGGTCAACCTGCCCACCCACGCCCACGGCCAGGGCTACTCGGATCTCAACTTCCTCATCCCCGAGCTGGTGGACGCGATCGACTTCAAGAAGGGACCATTCTTCGCCGAGGTGGGCGACTTCTCGGGCGCCGGCGCGGCAAACATCCACCTCGTGAACCGTCTGCCCGAAGGGATCGCCACCCTGCAAGTCGGCGCCTTCGGGTACGCGCGGGTCCTGCTGGCGGACAGCCACGAGATCGGCCCGGGCACGCTGCTCTACGCCCTCGCGTATGACCACGAGGACGGGCCCTGGGAGCTGCAAGAGAGGTCCAATCGCACCAGCGGGCTCCTCCGCTACCGCTGGGGTCACGGGCCGGATTCGTACCGCCTGACCGGGAGCCTCTCCTGGGCGCCGCAATGGCGTTCCTCCGATCAGGTCGCTGAGCGGGCCATCGACCAGGGGCTGATAGGCCGCTTCGGGACCATCGATCCCACCGACGGCGGAAACACCGGCCGGGGGGCCCTCTCCTTCGACTGGACCCGGAGCGACGGCGACACCACCACCAAGCTCCTGCTCTACGGGTTCCTCTACCGACTGAACCTCTGGTCCAACTTCACCTACGCGCTCGACGATCCTGCCAACCTCGATCAGTTCGAGCAGATCGACCGCCGCCTGGTCACCGGCGGCGAGCTCACGCGGACCTGGCAGCGCACCTGGTGGGGAAAGAGGGTCGAGAACACCATCGGCCTTCAAGTTCGAAATGACTTCATCCCCGACTCCGGCCTCGACCACACGGCGGCGCGGGAGCTCGTGCAGGTTGCCCTCCACGATCGCGTCGAGGAGGTCAGCGGCGGCCTTCACGTGAGGAACCAGATCCGGTGGGCGCGCTGGTTCAAGACCGAGGTCGGGCTCCGCGGGGACCTCTTCGCCATCCACGTCGACAGCGACACCGCCGCCAACTCGGGCAACCGGGCGGCGGGGATCCTGAGCCCGAAGGCGACGCTGGTCCTTGGTCCCTGGAGCCAGACCGAGCTCTACCTCGACGTCGGCGCGGGCTTTCACAGCAACGACGCCCGGGGCGTGACCGTCCGGGTCGATCCGATGACGCTGGAGGCGCAGAGGGGCGTGCCCCTCTTGGTCCGGATCAAGGGGGCCGAGGTCGGCGCGCGCACGGCGATCGTCCCGGGGCTCATCAGCACGCTCTCGCTCTGGTTCCTGCAATCGGATTCCGAGCTCACCTTCGCAGGCGACTCCGGCGACACCGAGGCCAACGGATCCTCCCGCCGCTACGGCATCGAGTGGGCCAACTTCTATCGGCCGGCGCCCTGGCTGACGCTGAGCGCGGACCTCGCCTTCACGCACGCCCGCTATCTCGAGCCCCAGGGGGCCGCGGACGGCCAGTCCGGCCTCTTCATCGCCAACGCGATCCCGCTGGTCGTCTCGGGGGCGGCGGCCATCGAGACGCCAAGCGGCGTCTTCGGTGGCGTGCGACTGCGCCATTTCGGCTCGCAGCCGATCACCGAGGACGACAGCCAGCGCCAGGCCGCCTCGACCATCGTCAACCTGCGGGTGGGCCATCGATTCGGCAGGTACGAGGTCAGCGCCGACGCGCTGAACCTCTTCGACGCGAAGTCCGCCGACGTCGCCTACTTCTACAGGTCGCGCTTGCCCGGCACCTTGACGGCGGCGCACAACCTCGGCTCCGAGCCGGCGGCGGGGGTCAACGACGTTCACCTGCACCCCGCGGAGCCCTTCCAGCTGCGCGGCAGCCTGACGGCGCATTTCTGAGAGCGTGAGGGGAGATGAGGAGCGGGCGAAGGACGCAACTCGGGGTGAGCCTGCTGGCTGCGACGGCCCTGCACGGCGTGGTGGTCGGATCCGCCGCCGCCGTCCTGTCGCGCCTGCGCCCCGGGCATCCCGCGTCGGTGGCCGTCGAGGTCGACGTGACCGCGCCCCTCCCGGATCCCCCCGGGGGGGGATCGGTTTCCACCGCGGCCGCTGCCTCGACCGCGGCGGTGGAGCCCACCCGAGCCCGAAGCCACTCGCGACCGCACCACATCCCGCTGCCCCGTGATCCGGTGCCGAGGGCCTCGACCATGGTCACCGAGCTGCCGCCGCGCACGTCGGGGTCGAACATCCCTGCCGGAGCGCCGGCGGCGGAGGCCTCGGCCGTGCGTGCGGGGAGCTCGCTGGCCCCGAAGGCTGGCGCCATGGTGTCCGCCACGCCCCGCTACCGCACCAATCCGAGACCAGAATACCCGCTGCCGTGCAAGCGCCGCCGCGAGGAAGGGCTCGTCCTCCTGAACGTCGTGGTGCAGGCGGATGGCCTGCCGGCGATGGTCCGGCTCAACCGAGGCAGCGGTCACCCCCTGCTCGACCAGGCCGCGCTCGAGGCCGTTCGTCGCTGGACGTTCGAGCCGGGCCGGGCCGCGGGCCAGGCGGTGTCGAGCGTGGTCGTGGTCCCGGTGCGCTTCTCCCTCCTCGAGCCGCCCTGACCGCGCTCGCCGCGACGCTTCAGGGATCCGGCGCGTCCTCCGATGGGCCCGAGGTGGAATCCACCCTCGACCGCGTCAAGCAGCTCTACGAGAGTTATCCCTATCCCCCGCTGAAGGAGCGCCTGGGCTTTCCGCTGCTCGCCGCCCTCGACCACGTGCGGTGCGTGATGTGGCCGCGGCGGCCGTCGCTGCAGGGGCTGCGGGTGCTCGACGCCGGGTGCGGCACCGGGAACGTCGCCGTCGAGCTCGCCAGCCGGCATCCCGACGTCGAGGTGGTCGGGGTGGACTTCAGTCGCGCGTCGCTGGACGTCGCCCGTCGGCGGGCCGAGCGGGCGGGGGTGGGGGCAAACCTCCGCTTTCATCAGGGGACCGTCGAGGGCCTCGCGGAGCTCGACCTCGGCGACCGGCCCTTCGACTACATCGTCTCGTCCGGGGTGCTGCATCACCTCGCGGATCCCCAGGCGGGGGCGCGCCAGCTCTCCGCGCGGCTGGCTCCCGATGGCGTCCTCGGCCTCATGGTCTACGCGCCCCACGGCCGTCACGGGGTCTACGTGGTGCAGGAGCTCCTGCGGCGGCTGGCGGGGACCCTCCGCATGCCGGAGCGGATCGCGGTCGCGCGCTCGGTCCTGGCCGCGCTGCCCGCCGACCACCCGTTTCGTGCCAAGGAGTTCGCGGATCAGGATTGGTCGGATGACGCCGGGATCGTCGACCTGCTCCTGCACGTGCAGGATCGCAGCTACACCGTCCCCGAGCTGCGTGAGCTGCTGGGGTACGCGGGCTTGAGGATCGCGCGCTTCGTCCTGCCCCACCTCTATCGGCCCGAGACCTACCTCGCGCAGGGCGTGGACGCCGTCGCCGGCGCGCAGGACCCTGCCACGCTGGCCGAGCTCGTCTGCGGCACGATGCGCATGCACGTGGCCCTCGCTTGTCACGCGGACTTCGAGCCGCGCGTGGTCTCGCCCGAGGAGAGCGGGGCGCGCCCCCTCCGGTCCCCCCTCTTGCGCTGGAGCGATCGCACGACCGTCCGGACCTCGCGCGGCAAGGGCCGCGGCAGTGCTCTCGGCATCGAGGTGAGCGAGATGTCCTACTGCTCCCGGGTCCGCGATCTCGCGCTCGACGGAGAGTCGGCCCGGTTTCTCGAGAGCTGCGACGGCGAGAAGACCCTCCTCGACGTGTTCCGCGAGCCGGCGATGTTCGAGGCGCTGGCCGGCACCACCGAGGCCGACAAGCGCCGCCGCTATCGCGACATGATCTCGGTCATGCTGGCCGGGGATCTGGTCTACCTGCTCGGCTCCTGAGCTCGCTCGGCTCCTTGCGCCATCGTGCCTCGTTCCGGTGGGCGAGGACCAGGAGGGCCGGCTGGATCAGCCGCGGGAGCACCGCCAGGATCAGCGCACCTCCGATCACCACGATGGCCAGCGGCTTCTGGGTGTCGGCCCCGATCCCCCGGGACAGCGCGGCCGGCGTCAAGCCCAGCATGGCCACGAAGGTCGTCATCAGCACCGGGCGCAGCCGGCGCTCGGCGGCGTTGCCGGCTCCGGCCTCGAGGCTCTGGCCGTCGTTCCACAGCCGCTGGGCGTAGGTCACGACGATGAGGGCGTCCTGCACCGCGATGCCGAAGATGGAGATGAAGCCCATGGCCGCCGAGATCGAGAAGTTGGTGTGGGTGAGGAGCAGGGCGAGGACGCCGCCGGTGCACGCCACGGGGATCCCTCCCAGGACGATCAGCGTGTCCTTGGCGTTCTTGACCGAGGAGTAGACCAGCCCGGCGATCACCAGCAGCGTGAGCGGGATGATCAACATCAACCGATGGGTGGTCTCGTCGAGCTGGTTGATCTCACCGGCCCACTCGAGGTGGGTGTCGTAGGGGAGCACCACCCGGGCCGCGATCTGCTTCTGCGCGTCGGCGATGGTGGAGCCGAGGTCCCGCCCGCGAACCGAGAACTTCACCGGCGCGTACCGCCGGTTGTCCTCGCGGTAGATGAGGGAGGGTCCGTCCTCCTTCACGATCTCGGCCAGTTGACCGAGCGGGATCTGGGCCCCGTCGGGCGTGGCCACCAGGATGTTGCGGACGGCGTTCAGATCCTTGCGGAACGCCGACGCCCAGCGCAAGGTCAGATCGAAGCGCTTCTCGCCCTCGAAGACCTGCGTGACGGCCTGCCCGCCGATCGCGGCCTGCACCACGGACTCGACGTCGGCGACGTTCAACCCGTAACGGCTCGCCTGGTCGCGATCGGGGGTGATCCGGACGTCGGGCTGCCCGAGCGAAGGGAAGAGCCCGAGATCCTCGACGCCCTTCACCCCGGCCATGATCTCGACGATCTCCCCGGCCTTCTGTTCGTTGACCTTGAGATCGGGCCCCACCACCTTGACGGTGTTCTCGCCCTTGACCCCCGAGAGGGCCTCCTCGACGTTGTCGGAGATCATCTGCGAGAAGTTGAAGATCACGCCCGGGAAGTCCTCGCGGAGCTCGCGGGCCAGATCGGCGGTCATCTGGTCCTTGGTCAGGCCCCGCGGCCAGGTGCTGGCCGGCGCCAGGGGCGCGAAGAGCTCGATGTTGTAGAACCCGGACACGTCGGTGCCGTCGTCCGGGCGTCCGAGCTGGGAGACGACGGTGGTGATGGCCGGCCGCCGGCGATGGCCGAGATCACAGGGACCGGTGTCCGGGCATCCGAGGACAATCGCGCGCATCCGACCGACGTGCTTGGCCGACTCCTCGAGCGAGATGGAGGTGGGCAAGGTCGCGCGGATCCAGAAGTTGCCCTCCTCGAGCTTGGGCATGAACTCCCGCCCGAGCGCGGCGGCGGCTCCGAGGCCCACCAGGACCGCGACGCCGCCGATCGCCACCGCGGCGCGCTTTCGCCGCAGGCTGAAGCGAAACAGGGGACGGTAGAGCCTGTCGAGCAGACGCATGAGGGCACTCTCGTGCTCGTGCTCGTGCTCAGGCCCGGTGGGCTCGGCGAGGTGCGGGGGGAGGGCCTGGGCCGGGGCCCGGGGCACCCCGGCGGGCTCCCGCGCGCCGGCGTCGACCCGCAAGAACCGCGCCGCCAGGGCCGGGGTGAGGGTGAGCGCCAGGACGATGGCTCCACCGATCGCGAAGGCGTAGGTGTGGGCCATGGGCGAGAAGATCACCCCTGCCACCCCCGTCAGCGTGAAGAGGGGGATGAAGGCCACGCCGATCACCAGGGTCGATGAAAACATGGGCGGCCCCACCTCCGCCGCTGCCGCGAGGATCCGGTCCCCGATGCCCCGCCTGCCCGGCAGGGACAGGTGGCGGAAGATGTTCTCCATCATGATGACCGTCGAATCCACCACGATCCCGAAGTCCACCGCGCCGAGCGAGATGAGGTTGGCCGGGGTGCCCGTGCCGACCATTCCGATGAACGCCAGCATCAGGGCGAGCGGGATGTTGAGCGCGGTGATCAGCGCCGCGCGCCCGTGTCCGAGGAACAGCCAGAGCACCCCCGCCACCAGCAGCATGCCCACCACCAGGTTCTCGAGCACGGTGTGGGTGGTGAGCTCCACCAGGTGGGCCCGATCGTAGTAGGGCTCGATGGTCATCCCGGGCGGCAGCAGGTGGTGACGCTCGATCTGGTCGATGCGGGCGTGCACCCCGGCCAGGGTCTTGAGCGAGTCGCCCCCGTAGCGCATGAGGACCGTGCCCTCGACGATGTCCGGGTCCAGATCCTTCCCGACGATCCCCAGGCGCGGCGAGTGTCCGATGGTGATGTCCGCGACGTCGCCGACCCGGATGGGCGTTCCGCGCTGCTCCGCCAGCACCACCCCGCGGATGTCGGCCAGCGAGCGGATGAGGCCGATGCCTCGCACGTCGTAGGACTGCTCCCCGATGGTGAGGCGCTGGCCCCCGACGTTCTGGTTGGAGCCGGCGAGGCTGGTCAGCAACGGACCGAGCGAGAGCCCGTGGGCCTTGAGGCGATGCGGGTCCACCTCGACGTGGTACTCCTTGGTCTCGCCACCGAAGCCCACCACGTCGATGACGCCGGGGACCTGCCGGAACTGACGCTCGAGGACCCAATCCTCGGCCGTCTTCAGGTCGGTGAGCGAGTAGCCGTCGCCCCGCAGGCGATACCGGTAGACCTCGCCGATCGCGCTCCAGGGCGACAGCTCGGGGGTCATCCCCCCCGGCAAGGACACGAAGCTCAGGCGGTTCAGGACCCGCTGCTGGGCCGTGGCATAGTCGGCCTGCCAGGTGAAGTAGCACTTGACGTCGGACAGCCCGAACAGCGACTGGGATCGGATGTGGTCGAGATCCAGCATGCCGTTCAGGCCATTCTCGAGGGGGATGGTCACGTACCGCTCGACCTCCTCCGCGCTCCAGCCGTTCGGCTGGGTGATGATCTCGATCATCGGGGGAACTGGGTTCGGGTAGGCCTCGATGTCGAGCCGCGAGTAACAATAGAGCCCGAGCCCCACGATCCCGGCGGCCAGGATCGCCATCAGGGCCGGGGCGCGCAGGACGAGCCGGACAATCTTCTGGATCATGCGTGTTCGGGGTACGGGGTGCGGGGTAAGGGGTGGAATGCCTGGAAGGCAAGGCCGACGCTAGAGCATCCCCGAGAGGAGGATGCTGCCGGACGTGACCACCAGCTCGCCGGGGGACAGACCGCGCAGGATGGGGACCACATCCCCTCCCCGTCGCTCGTCGAGCTCGACCACCCGGCGCAGGAAGCGTCGGCGTCGATCGATGGTGTCGCCGTCCGCCACGAAGACGATGTTCTGGTCCGCCAGGCGCAGCACGGCGGTGCGGGGCAGGGCCAGGACAGCGGCACCGGTGACCCCGATCCGCGCGGTGGCGTACATCTCGGGCTTGAGCTCTCGACCCCGGTTCTCGATCGAGCATCGGACGCGCGCCGTGCGTGACAGGGGATCGAGGGTGCCGGAGATCCAGTCGACCGCGCCCGCGAAGACCTGATCCGGATAGGCCAGCACCTGGATCCGGACCGGCGCGCCGAGCTCGATCCGCCCGAGATCCATCTCGAAGACGTCCGCCACCACCCAGAGCCGGTCGAGCTTGCCGACCGTGAACAGCTCGACCGCGGACCCGCCCGCGTACTGTCCCTGCACCTCGGCGCCCGGGTTCACGTTGCGCGCGATCACCTCCCCATCGATGGGTGCGCGGAGCGTGAACTCCTGGGTGACGGCGTCGGCGTCGCCCGCGCGGAACAGGCGCGCCTTCTGTCGGGCCCGCTCCATCTCGGCGCTGGCCTTCTCGAAGCTGTCCTGCGCCGCCTCGAGCTCGCGCTCGGAGCCGGCGTGCGCGTCGTACAGCTCCCGCTGGCGCCGGAAGTCGCGCTCGGCTGCCAGTAGCTCCGCCCGGGCCTTGCCGAGATCCGCGACGGCGATCCCGACGTCGGGGGATTGAATCGCCGCCAGCGCGGTCCCCTTCTTCACCGGTTGCCCCGGGTCGGCCAGGATGCGGGTCACCTTCCCGGTCACGGGCGAGAAGACGTGCGACACCCGCAGGTCATCGAAGGCGACCTTGCCGGTCACCGCCAGCTCGTCGTCCTCGCGCCGGGGCTCGACCGCCGCCAGCTTGACGCGGGCATCCTGGATCTGCTGGCTGCTCAGCCAGATCTCCCCCTTGGCGGGTCGGGCCTCGGCCTGGCTGGCCGGAGCGCTCCGGCAGCCGACCCCGGCGGCGGCCGCCAATGCCGCCAATCCCGCCAGGCTCACATGGTGGACGACGACCCTGGTCCATTCGATCGCGTGACGTGCTCTCATTTCACCAGCTCCGAGGCAACGGCTGCCTCCAGTTGAAACACGGCGTTCCAGTACCCGGAGAGGTCCTGGATGTACTCGGTCCGTGCGAGGATGTAGGTTCGCTGCCCGTCGAGGAGCTCCAGCAGCGAGGCGGCGCCCTTCTCGTACTGCAGCTTGACGAGATCGCGCGCGCGGAGGGCCCGGTCGAGCAGGCGACCCTGCATCCGGTCGACCAGCCGCCGTGCGCTGCGATAGCCCTCGAGGGCCGCCTTCACGTCGGCCACGACCTGCGCGGCCAGCCTGGACTTGCGAGCCTGCTGCACCCGCAGATCCGCCTCGGCGTGGCGAATCTCTCCTTGCTGCTGGTAGAAGACCGGCAAGGTGGCGCTGAGGGTGAGCATGAGGGTGGGAGGGGAGATGGGGTTCGCGCTGCTGGCGGCGCCCTGCTGCTGATACTGGAGACCAAGGCCGATGTCCGGGACGCGGAGGCGGGACGCGAGGGACCGGGCCGCGGTCGCGCGCTGCTCCTCGTCGATCTGCCCGAGGAGATCGGGGCGAGCGGCGAGCGCCCGGTCGATGAGGGCGTCCTCCTCCAGGGCCACGGTGGTGACCGGTGGTGGCTCGTAGAAGCGCGACTGTCGGGGATCGATCGCGAAGTCCGGGGACTGGTCGCGCGGAGATCCGAGCCAGAGGGCGAGCAGCACCCCTGCCCGGTGCAGGGACTCCCGGGCCGCCTCGAGCGCCTGATCGCCCTCCAGCTTGGCCGTCTCGGTCTTGGAGAGATCGACCTCCGAGATGGCCCCCGATCGGTAGCGGACCTGGTTGAGCCGCAGGGTCTCCTCGCTGGAGCGGGCGGAATCCTCGGCCAGCTCCACCGCCGCCATGGCGGCGACGACCTGGACGTAGGCCTGCTTGACCTGGAGATCGAGGGTGCGCTCGGCATCGGCCCGACGCAGCTTGGCGGCTGCCAGGGTGGCACGCGCGACGCTCGAGCGCAGGCGTCGCTTGCCCGACAGTCCGTCTTCGATGGCGTTGCCGTCCGAGAGCCCGACCGACCAGCCGTAGTGGGTCTCGAACTGGCTGTGGTCGAAGGCGGCGTACGACGGGCCGCCGAAGAGGGTCGGGTTGGGGATCGCCGCGGCGGACTGCGCGTCGGCGGCGGCCCCTTCGACCTCGGCGTCGGCTATCACCAGGTCGAGGCCCCGCGCATGGAAGATGGCCAGCGCCTCCGCCAGGGTCAGTGCCGGTCCGTGAGCCCGCGGGCCCCCCTGCTGCCTCGCGTCGGCCGGGGCGATCGGCGTCGTTCCGGCCGCCGGCACCGCCCAGCAGAGCCCGGTGGCCGCCTGGCCCACCGACAGCACGATTCCAAGGGCGCCACCGCAGGCTCGCCGCCGCCGCCTCATGGTCCCGGCGCTCGGTCGGAGCGGGTGAACGCACGGGGCGGCGGCAGTGAAAGGGTCTGCGCCACGGCGCCCGGCACGACGCCACGATCGGTCGATGGATCCTCGCTCGAGAGGATCGCCCGGACGTCGAGCCCGTACTGGGCGATCCGCTTCACCACGGTCGGGTACGACACCCCCATGGCCTTGGAGATCAGCACCCGACGTCCGCGGAGCTGCCGGATGAGCACGATGAGGTACTCTCGTTCGATCTCCGCCAGGGTCGGCAGACGTGGATTTCGAATCAGGGCCTGGACCCGTGGCAGCTCGGCCGGGGTGCCCTGGCGCCCCGACTCCTTCACCCCTCCCAGCGCGGCTCCCTCACCGTGGAACACGATGGCGTCCGCCTGGATCTGTGGCGAGGGCTCGAGCGCCGTGGCGCGCTCGATGGTGTTGCGTAGCTCCCGGACGTTCGCCGGGTACAGGTGTGACAGCAACTTGGCCTGCGCCGGCGCCGAGAAGCCAACCATCGATCGGTTCATCACGCGGCCAAAGTGCCGGAGGTATCGCTGCGCCAGCGGGAGGATCTCCTCGGGGCGCTGGCGGAGTGGCGGGATCTCGAGACGGACCACGTCGAGCCCATGCACCAGCTCCTGGCTCAGCCCGGGTTGGGCCAGCAGCTCGTCGACCACGAGCCGGGAGGTGGCCACCACCCGGATGCAGCTCGCGCCGTCCGGGTGGCACCGTCCAGACACAAGCTCCATCAGCCACTGCTGGGCCTCCGGCCGCAAGCTCTCGACGTCGTCGATGACCAGGGTGCCGGCGGCCACCTCGGTGTGGCGAGACGGCCTGGCCGCCGTGGCCGCAGGCATCGACCACAGCCGGCCGGCCGGGGCCGAGCCCGAGGAGATGCGGGCCCTGCAGGTCTCCTCATGGAGGAACCGCGCCAGCTCCGCCACCCCAACCCCCCGCTCTCCGGTCACGATGACCGGAGACGACGGGGTGGCCGCCACCCGTCGCGCCAGTGCCAGCACCGGTGCGAGCCGTGGCGTGTCGAAGAACCAATCGTAGGGACTGGTCGCCGCGGCAGCCGAGAGCCGCCGCTGCTCCAGCAACATCGACCAGTGTCGCTGAGATGATCCCTCTGCGGGCACGTGACCTCCTTCCGACTGAGCTCGACTGGGTTCGACCGGGTTGACCGCGGCTTCAGTCCGCGCCTGCGTCCGCTCCTGCGGGGGGCTGAGGGCAGGCCGTTCCATTGCAATATGGATTGCTGCTCTTGCTCGGATCCGCCGGGCAGCAGTAGTTCTCGGCGCAGGAGCCAGGCTGCTGACACGACAGCCCGCTGCCGCATTCGTCCTCGCCGTTGGCGGCGGCCGCCGGATTGCAGCGATCGCCTTCGCGGCCCTCGTTGCATGCAAACCCGAGCGCGAAGGCCAGCGACGCCACCAGGCCGAGATAGACCGCCTTGACCATCAGATTTCCCATTCGCTTGCGTGGTGCAGAAGTCATCTTGTCTCCGTTCCGAAGGCCAGTCGTTAGAACCGCACCATGAGCGCGGCGATGAGGCGTGAGTCCGTCTTGGTCAGATCGGGGCGCCAACCTGGAGGGGTGGTGGTGGTGATGTACCCGTCGGGGGAGGTCACCCCGCCGTGCCCGGCGAAGTAGGGCGTGTCGGCCTCCCGGTGGTTGAACTCGAGATCGAAGGTCAACTGCTCGGTCGGCATGTACTGAACCCCGGTCTCGTAGTCGAAGGCGTTGAACTTGGTGCCCGCGCTGAGATCGAAGGGCTGGGTGGCGGCCGCCGTGCCGAGGGGCTGGACGATCCCCACCGGGGAGGCGTTGCCCGTGGGGGCCAGCACCAGGTAGCGCCCGGGGTTGTTCATGAAGCCGCCGCCGACGTTCCAGGCCCAGTGCTCACCGAACCACACGCGGTTGTAGGCCATGGCGCTGATGAAGTGCTGCGTGCACGGCGTGGCCTTGGTGCAGTTGCCCTCGGTGCCGCTGCCGCCGAAGGGGGTCACACCGTCCCCCGACTCGCCGCCGATGTCGGCGGTGATCGAGAAGGCGGCCCGGGTCACCAGCGAGCTCATCGCCTTGTCCTCGAAGTAACGCACCTGGACGCTGTTGTCGCTGTGAAAGCGGGTGCGCCCGGGCAAGTCCTGCGCGTCCCAGCCGATGTAGTCGTTGGAGATGAGAGAGAGCCATTCGAAGGGCCGGTAGAGGATCTGGGCCCCGAACCCCGGCATCGAGTTGAACTTGCCGTAGGTCTGCCATCCATTGATGATCCATGGCTCGATCTTGAGCTTGTCGGTCGGGAAGATCTGGATCCGGATGCCGTTGAAGAACCAGGGAGTGTTGTCCGAGGTGAACGAGGGCAGATACATCCAGTTCTCGTAGTTGTCGTAGGAGAAGAGGCCGACGTAGGACATGAAGATCCCGGCATCAATGTTGATCCCGTGGAGGATGTCCAGGTGATACCCGCCGTAGGCCTCGCTGACGTACCGGAGCGCGGTGTACAGATCGAACTGCCCGCGGGTGGCGCTGAAGTCGTTGCGCGGCACCAGGGTCGAGCGCACCCCGTACTGGGTCATGATGCGTCCCCGGGCGTTGTCGTAGTGCAGATCTCCCCCGAACCCGAGAAACGCCAGGGTCACCTCGTTGTTGCGCGAGAGGGCGGTCGAGCCAACCACGGTGTTGTCGATCGGGTGGTTGGTGGAGGAGGTGTAGTTCACGTCGACGAGGATCTCGGGCGTGAAGTACTTGGTGTCGAGCGGAGCCTTGTGCTGCCGGCTGTTGCCGTTGAGCCAGGTGTAGTCGCCGGTGGCGAAGGCGTCTCCCGCGGTGGTGGTCCAGGCCGTCGGCTCCGCTGGGGGAGGCGCCGCCGCGGGTGCGCTGACCGATGGGGGTGTGCCCGTGGGGGCCACACCCACGGTGGCGGGTGCGGCCGGTGTCTCCGCGGCGGGCACCGCAATCACCGGTGGGGCGGTCTGTGCCCCCGCGGTCGCGACCCAGCCTGTCAGGCAGAGGGTGGTCAGAGCGCGTTTTGGTATCCAGAAGTTCGGCCGTGATCTCAAGAGAGCCTCCCTGCGTCTTGGCCAGTCTCAGAAATGGGGCCGAGGCATGCGACGGGCTGGCCTTCGAAGTGTGTGATAGTTTGCATGCGAGAGGCACCGTAACAGCGTCGGGGTTAAAACCCCGTTAAAAAGGCGGCGAGGTCGCACCTCCTACGCGTTTCGTTCGAGCGGAAACCAAGCCGAAATTCTAGCGATACAACCGACCTCGGCAGAGGCTCAGTGTCTAGTGGTAGGGTAGAGAGTGGAGGATGCATGCCTGCGACCTCCCTTGGTGATCCATGCCGCGACTCTCCTTCGAGCGCGCATGGTCGACGCGCTGCCGCGGTGTGAATGGCAGAATGCACCTTGCGCCTTGCGCCTTGCCTGCTGCGCTGCGGGAGCTGGCAGTGAGGGGAGTCACTGACGGCCGAGCCGGCGGCGCTGGCGCGCAGATCGCTGCGGTGCGCTCGACCGGCGTCCTCCGACCGCAGACGTCGAACGAGCGGGCGAGCGAATGCGTGAACGGGCGAACACGCGGCGTTTTTAACCCCCTTTTAACGTCGACGTACGGAAGTATTGAGAGGTCTGATCCGTGAACACTCGACGAAGGAGAGATTCAAATGAAGGTCACAAGAAGCGTGAAGTGGTTTATGAGGTGGAATGCGCTGGCGCTGGCGGGGCTGGCGACGGCCGCGGCGACGGTGGGTGGATGTGCCAGCCTGTCGGCGGCCGGAGGTGAGACGACCTCGAGCAAGGTCGAGCTGGCTCGCCAGGCCGAGGATTTCTGCGCCGGCGTGCCGGCCCAGACGCGGGCCCAGGGGCTGCTCGCCTATCGCGACTCGTTCGCGGGGGCCACGCCGGTCAGCGAGGATCTGCAGGTGGGCAAGAACAAGATCAGCCGGCACTCGGGAGAGATGATCGCCTTGCGAGCCGCTCCGAACATCACCCTGCCCTGGCTCGACCGGGTCAACAGCTGCCACGTCGCCTTGGTCCAGGCCGGCAGCTTGAATCCGACGGGGAGCGATCCCTTCGTGGTGCCCGGCACCAGCGTCGCCATCGTCGAGACTTACGCCGGCTACGCCTTGTCGATCAAGGCCAGCAACGACCAGGCCTTGAAGGAGGTGATCGCGCGGACCGGCACGGTGATGGCCGCTCAGCACGAGGCCCGTCAACCTTCGCTCACGGCAGAGGCGTCCGCGGAGTGAGGTCGTCCCGGAGGCGACATCCGACGGCGCCATCCCGCGGGAGACGAAGCTCTTGACCACCAGCGCGGCGAGATGGACCTGGGGCGGCCGGACGGAGCTCGGCCGGATCGGCCTCGCGATCCTGGCCGTCGGCGGGGTCTCCGGGCTGTCCCTCGGGCTCGGGCTGCGGGGAGACCTGACCAACACGGTCATCCTCTACCTGTTCACCATCGGGCTGGTGTCGATGCGGCTCGGGTATCGGGCCTCGCTGGCCGCCGCGCTGCTCAGCGCGATGAGCTTCGACTATCTCTTTCTGGTTCCCTACCACAGCCTGGCCGTCGCCCATGGGAGAGATCTTCTGACCATGGCCGCCATGCTGGCGGTGGCGACCTTCATGAACACCCTCAACGAGAGGCTCCGCCGCCAGGCGCGAGCCGCCCGCCAGAGCGAGCGCAAGACCGAGTCCCTCTATGGGCTGGTGAATGTCCTGGCCGGCGCCGGCTCCCGCAGGGAGCTCTACACCAGCGCCGCCCGGGAGGTCGAATGCGCCGTGGGCGCCAACGTGCGGATCATGGTGCGCGACCCGGGCGGCGACTTCACCCAGGTCTTCGGGGCCAACGGCGTGGTGTCGGCACACACCGAGGACCTTCCGGTGGCGGGCTGGGTGGCGGCCCACCTGCAGCCTGCCGGCCCCGGGACCCGTCACGCGTCGACCGCGGCGGCCACCTATCTGCCGCTCATCGCCAACCGCGGCTGCATCGGCGTGGTGTCGGTGCGGCGCGCGGAGCGGCTCGGCCAGCCTCCAGGGCGCCCGTCCTCGCTCCTGATGGCGATGGTGCGCCAGGTGGCCATGGCCATCGAGCGGAGCCTGCTCGCCGAGGAGATCGTGGCGGCTCAGCTGGACGCCGAGACCGAGCGCATCCGGAACGCCGTGCTCAGCACGGTGTCGCACGATCTGCGGAGCCCGCTCGCCATCATCGGCTCGGCGTCGAGCACCCTGCTCGAGCATGGTGATCGCCTCGACTCGAAGGCCCGCCACGAGATGGCCAAGATCGTCAACGACGAGGCTCGACGATTGAACGAGCTCCTGAAGAGCCTGCTCGACGTGACCCGGCTCGAATCCGGGGGGCTCACGGTGAACCGCGACTGGGAGAGCCTGGAGGAGGTGATCGGCAGCGTGATTGGCCGGGTGGACGAATCGGTGGGTCGTCACCACCTGCTCACCAATGTCCCGAGCAACGTGCCCCTGCTGAACATGGACGCCACGTTGGTGGAGCAGGTCCTGGTCAATCTGGTGGACAACGCGCTCAAGTATTCCGGCAGCGATGGCCCGATCGAGATCGGGGTGGCGGTCGACCAGGGACGAGAGGTGCTGGTCTCGGTCGTCGACCACGGGCGCGGCATCTCCGAGAGCGAGCTGACCCGCGTCTTCGACAAGTTCTATCGCACGCGGGAGCACGTGGGCTCGGGCCTCGGGCTCGGGTTGACCATCGCCCGGGGGATCGTCCAGGCCCACGGCGGGCGCATGTGGGCCTCGATGACCCCGGGCGGCGGGCTCACCATGCAGTTCACCCTCCCGCTTGGTGGCCGCGCGCCGGAGATGCCCGAGGCGGAGCTGAGCGCCGCCGTTCCCGGCGGGATCGGCTCGCTCGAGGACCAGCGGCCGGCGCTTCCATGAGCCCGCGAAGGGATCGCGCGAAGGGGTCAATGCTGAGCGCGCCAAGAGCTCAATGAGCCGCGCGCTCGGTCGGCCCCGCACCTGATCCATCGAACAAACGCACCCTGCCCGGATCCCCGTCACGTTGATCCACTTGTCTAGCTTCGCAGAACCCCTGGCCCATGGCAGCACCATCCTGGTCGTCGAGGACGACCAGAAGATGGTGCGGATCTTCACGAGGGCCCTCGAGACCGAGGGCTATCGGCTGCTCGATGCCTCGGACGGCGCGCAGGCCCTGCTCTCCGTCCGGACACGGAATCCGGACCTGGTCCTCCTCGATCTCGGGCTGCCCGACGTCGACGGCCTCGCCCTCCTGCCCCAGCTCCGCAGCTGCACCACCTCCCCGATCATCGTGGTCTCGACTCGCGAACAGGAATCCGCCAAGGTCAAGGCCCTCGACGCCGGCGCCAACGATTACCTGACCAAGCCCTTCTCCGTCCCGGAGCTCTTGGCCCGGGTCCGGGTGGCGCTGCGCGGTCGCGCCCGGGTCGGCGAGGCTGCCCGGACCCGCGTGTCCTTCGGCAACTACACCCTCGACCTCGAAGCGCGCTTGCTGTACCGCGACGAACGGCCAATTCGCCTGTCTCCGACCGAGTTCAAGCTGCTCGCCACGCTGGCCCGGCATGCCGACGAGGTGGTCACCACCAACGCCCTGCTCAAGGAGGCCTGGGGCTCCGCCTACCAGACCAAGCACGGCTACGTTCGGGTCTACATGCACGCGCTCCGGCGCAAGCTCGAGTCCGATCCGACCCGGCCTCGGTACCTGGTGAACGAATCGGGGCTCGGGTATCGGCTGCGGACCTGAGGTGGGCGGGCCGCGCGCCGCCACCGCCGGCGATGCGCTGGTCGCCGCCTCCGCCCGTTGCCAGCGCAAGATGCAGGGTCGCCCCGGCTGGCGCCTTGCAGAGTTCGATGTGACGGTGCGGGGCCGAGCGTGGACGGCGCGGCGGACTGAGCAGCGACGGGGCGGTGGACGGCACAGCCTGGGGACTGGAACAGCCTTTGCTGAACACCTCGGCTGTTCCGGTCCGTCATCGTCCGTCATCGTCCATCATCGTCCGTCATCGTCCATCATCGTCCGTCATCGTCCATCATCGTCCGTCATCGTCCATTCTGGCCGCCCTCGATTGTCCTCCGCCTTGCCGATTCGAACGAACACCGCCGCCGAGATCCTCGTCATCGAAGACGACGAACGGCTGAGCCACGTGTTTGCCGTCACGCTCGAGGCCGCCGGCTACCGGATCCTCTCGGCACGGACCGGGCAGCAAGCGCTCGAGGAGGTTCGCACCCGGAACCCCGAGATCATCTTGCTCGATCTCGGCCTGCCCGACGGAGACGGGCTCGGATTGATTCCGCGACTTCGCCAGCTCACCGCCGCCCCGATCATCGTGGTCTCGGCACGGGAGCGCGAGGACGACAAGGTCCGCGCGCTCGATGCCGGAGCCAACGACTACCTGACCAAGCCCTTCTCCGTTCCCGAGCTCGGTGCTCGTATCCGGGCCGCCCTGCGGACCGGGATGATGGTGGCGGGCGGGGCTCGCACCGAGCCAACCGTCCTCGCCTTCGGAGAGTTCCGCCTCGATCTGGAATCCCGCCGGCTCCTCCGGGCGCAACAGCCGGTGTCGCTGTCGTTGACGGAGTTCAGGTTGCTCGCCACGCTCGCCCGACACGCAAACCAGGTGGTGACCACCGCCCGGCTGCTCAAGGAGACCTGGGGCGTCGCCTACCAGCGGAACGCGGCCTACGTCCGGGTGTACATGCACGCCCTCCGTCGCAAGATCGAGATCGACCCCGCTCACCCACGCTACCTCCTCAACGAGATTGGGCTCGGGTACCGCCTGCGAACCAGCGGAGACGACTCGCGCTGACGGAAACCCGCGCGGTCCCGCCGCGCGCCAGCATCGATCCGTCCATGCTTGACTCTTGACTGTGGGGATCTCGGAAATCCGCCATTCCGCGCGGAGGCTCTCTCGTTCGAACGCGACGCGGTCTTCCCAGCGCGGCCAGGAGAGTGTACGATGCTCGGGTGGTGACGTGTGGCTTTCTCGACTCTCTCGAGCACAACGTCGAGATCGAAGGGGAGGTCCCATGGAAACGAGAGCGTCGCACCCCGCGGTAACCAAGATACCGACCGGCATAGAGGGTTTCGACGAGATCACCTATGGGGGGCTCCCGCGCGGCGTGACCACCCTGGTGATGGGCGGGGCCGGATCCGGGAAGACCGTCTTCGCGCTCCAGTCGCTGGTCAATGCCGCCCATTCCAGTCGGGAGGCGGGACTCTTCGTGGCCTTCGAGGAGAGTCAGCGCCAGATCATCGCCAATGCCACCACCTTTGGCTGGGATCTGGCCTCCCTGGTGAAGAAGAAGCTCTACTTCCTCGATGCGCGCCTCTCTCCGGAGGTCGTCAAGTCGGGTGACTTCGACCTGACCGGAATCCTGAATCTCTTGCGGGTCAAGGCCGATGAGCTCGGCGCGAAGCGCGTCGTCTTCGATGGGATCGACGTCCTGCTCGGGCTCCTCGACGATCCCGTCGCCGAGCGGCGGGAGGTCTACCGCATCCGCGACTGGATCTCCGAAGCCGGCCTGACCGGGATCATCACCCAGAAGGTCGGCGAGAGCTCCTCCGACCGCCGGTTCGACTTCCTGCAGTTCATGGTGGACTGCGTGGTGATCCTCGGTCACGAGGTCGTCGAGGGAACGTCCTTCCGGAACCTTCGGGTCATGAAGTACCGCGGCTCGCCGTTCGTGGAGGACGAGCTGCCGATCACCCTCGGTCGCGACGGGATGCAGCTGACGCACCGAGGTCCGACCGAGCTCAAGTACGCCGTCACCAACGAGCGGATCTCGTCCGGGGTGGCCCGTCTCGATGCGATGTTGCGGGGTGGCTACTACCGAGGGACCAACGTCCTCATCTCGGGGGCGCCCGGCACCGCGAAGTCGACCCTGTGCGGTGTCTTCACGGCCGCCGCATGCAAGCGCGGCGAGCGGACGCTCTACGTCAGCTTCGACGAAGGAGCGGCCCAGATCGTGCGCAACCTGCGCTCGGTGGGCGTGCACTTCGCTCCCTACCTGAAGTCTGGACTGCTCAGGATGTATTCGACCCGAACCCGCGGTCCCAACATCGAGGACCAGTTCGCCAACCTGCGCAAGCAGGTGGCGGAGCATCGACCACGCTGCATGGTGGTCGATCCGCTCTCGGCGCTCTCGTCGGCCGTGGCCCATCCTGCCTCGGCGGATGCGGCCCAGAGGTTCCTCGACTTCCTGAAGATCGAGGGCATCACCGTGGTCAACACCTCGCTCATGGATGGCCTCAGCACGGACGAGGCGACGGCGACTGGAATTTCGACCATCGCCGACACCTGGATTCACGTGTCGTACGTGGTCCAGGATGGCGAGCGCAACCGCGCGCTCACCATCGTGAAGGCGCGCGGCACGGGACATTCGAACCAGGTCCGGGAGCTGGTGCTCTCGAACGCCGGGGTGGACCTGGCGGACGTCTACACCGCCCAGGGAAGGGTCTTGATGGGGGTGGCGCGCTGGGAGCTCGAGCAGAAGGAGCTGGCAGAGGCCGCGCGGTTCGAGGTGGCGACCCGCCTGAAGCGCTCGCAGCTCCAGCTATCGCAGGCCGAGGCGGTGGCGCGTCTGCGGGTCGTGCAGGCCGAGATTGCGGCGCGGGAGGCCGAGATCGCGACCCTGGCGGACGCCGCGGGGGCGGCGTCGACCGTCATCGACGCCGACCGTACGGTCCTGCTCAAGATGCGCCACGCCGACAAGACCAGCCGGACGGTGCCCCCGCCCGACATCCGGCCAAAGAACCACTCCAACGGAGCGCACTAGTGCACCTCCATCGGCGGCGCAACGTAGTCGCTATTTCGCGGGAGGAGCACTAGATGAGGGAGCGATCGACCAGCTTGCCCCGCTGCGTGCTGCGCCTGTACGTCGCGGGGAACAGCCCGAACTCCGTGCGGGCCATCGCCAACGCCACCGCGATCTGCGCGGGAAACCCGGACGCCGGGTACAGGCTCGAGATCGTCGATCTCCTGAAGTTTCCAAAGCGGGCCCTCGCCGACGGGGTGATCGTCACCCCGACCCTGGTCAAGCTGCGCCCGCTCCCGGTGCAGCGCATCGTCGGAAACCTGAGCGACACGGCCGAAGTCTTGCTGGCCCTCGGGGACCAATGAGGTCCGATCCCGCCCAGAACAACCGGGGGCTCGCGCAACGGCTGGCCGAGGCCGAGGCGACCATCAAGGCCCTGCTCTCCGGACAGATCGACGCGATGGTCGACGCCGAGAGCGAGACGCCGGTCCTGCTCTTCCAGGCGCAACACGCGCTCCGCCAGAGCGAGGAGCAGTATCGCCAGATCGTCGAGGCCACCAGCGATGGCATCGTGAAGCTCGACCTCGGTGGCGGCATCGAGTTCGTCAATCCACGCTTCGGGGAGATGCTGGGGTGGCCGCCGGACGGGCTGCTGGGAACCAACCTGCTGGACCTGCTGAGGCCGGCACCATCGGTGACGCTGAGGGACGCGCTGCTCGGGCGTCCCTCAGCCGCCAATGATGAGATCGAAGCGACCCTTTGCCACCAGGATGGTCGTGAGGTCGCGGTGAACCTCACGGCCGTGGTCCTGGCCGATGGTGCGGGCGCGCCGATCGGCACGCTGGTGGTGGTGCGGGACGTGACGCAACAGAAGAAGCTGCAGGCACAGCTCATGGTCAGCGATCGCATGGCCTCGATGGGGACCCTGGCCGCTGGTGTGGCCCACGAGATCAACAACCCCCTGGCGGCGGTGATCGCCAACCTCGACTACGTCGCCTCCAACGTCGAAGGCGTCGTCACCGGCCACGGCGTCATGGAGATCCCCAGCGCCGCCTGGCTCGCGGAGGAGGTCAAGGGGCCCCTCGATGACGCCCGACTGGCGGCGGATCGGGTTCGTCACATCGTGAAGGATCTGAAGATCTTCTCTCGCTCCCCCGACGCCGAGGTCCACGGCCCCTCGGACGTGCGCGCGGTGATGGAGTCGGCCTTGCGAATGGCCTGGAACGAGATCCGTCATCGGGCGCGCGTGGTGAAGGTCTACGGGCAGACCCCGCTGGTGGACGCCAACGAGGCGCGGCTCGGGCAGGTCTTCCTGAACCTGCTGGTCAACGCCGCACAGGCTCTGCCGGAGGGACAGGCCGAGCGCAACGAGATCCGCGTGAGCACCGGGCTCGAGGCGGGCCGGGTGGTCATCGAGGTCTCCGACACCGGCATGGGGATCGCCCCCGAGATCATCGGGCGGGTCTTCGAGGCATTCTTCACGACCAAGGCGGTGGGCTCGGGGACCGGGCTCGGCCTGGCCATCTGCCAGCGCATCGTCACCGAGATGGGAGGGCAACTGACGGTCACCAGCCAGCTGGCTCAGGGGACCTGCTTCCGGGTGGCTCTACCGGTCGCCACGCGGGAAGATGCGGAGGTCGCGGCGGCGCCGTTCGCCGAGGTCTCGGCGTCGCGCCGGGGCAAGATCCTGGTGGTGGATGACGAGGAGATCGTGCTCCGGGCGGTCAAGCGGAGCCTGGCCAGGGAGCACGACGTCGAGGTCGTGCTGGCGGGTGCCCGGGCGCTCGCGCTGTGTGCGAGTGGGCGAAAGTTCGACCTCATCCTGTGCGACCTGATGATGCCGGTGATGACCGGCATGGACCTCTACCGGGAGCTGTCGAAGCTCGTCCCGCAGCAGGCCGGCCGGATGATCTTTCTGACCGGGGGCGCGTTCACACCCGACGGGCGAACGTTCCTCTCCGAGCCACCCAAGGAGAACATCGAGAAGCCCTTCGACTCGGCCAATCTTCGCGCGATCGTCCGGCGTTATCTCGGTTGAGCGAACGAAAGGGAAGCGCCATGCCCGAGAATGCAGTCTTACGCTCCGGAACCGAACCGCGGGTTCGCATCCTGGTGGTGGACGACGAGGAGCTTCTGCGGGTGGCGCTGCGACGCACGCTCGCTCGGCTGGGATTTGCGGTGATCGAAGCGTCCGACTGCGACGCCGCGCTGGAGACGGTGACGAGCCAGGCACCGGACGTGGTCTTCCTGGACCTGCGCATGCCCGGGATGGATGGCCACACCTTCTTGCGCCGGCTGCAGACCTTCCCCGCGGCCCAGAGGCCGCCCGTCATCGCCATGAGCGGGCACGGCAACATGGACGACGTGATCGAGGTCCTCCGCTGGGGCGCGGTGGACTACGTGCGCAAGCCCTGGACCTTGAACGAGATCATCACCGCGGTCGCGCGCGCCCTCGAGGCCCGTCAGCGGATCAACGATGCGCTGCTGCTCGCGGAGCGGCCAGAGAGCCTGGTCCCCGCGGTGTCGGAGGACTCGAGGCGGAGCGATCGGCTCCGAGACCTGCAGACCAAGCTGCGCCAAGGAGAGATCGTGCTGCCAGCCACGCCGGCGGTGGTCCTGACGCTGCGGCAACAGGTCGACGATCCACGTTCGACCCTGGATGACATCACCCGGACGGTGGAAGCGGACCCTCGGGTCGCCGCCGACATCCTGCGCCTGGCCAACGTGGCGCAGTTCTCTCACTTGGGGCGGGCGGCCAATGTCCGGTCCGCCATCGGCCGCCTCGGGCTGCGGCACGTCTCCAACCTGGTCCAGACCATCTCGCTGCATGGGCTGTGCAGCGTCCGGGAAGGGCCCTACCGCGAGGTGCTGACGCTGGTCTGGCGCCGCTCGGTGGCGCGGGCCCTGGCGATGCGGGCCCTGTGCGAGCTGCTCGGGCCCGGGCAGAGCATGAACGGCGATACGGCGTACCTCATCGGGCTGATGTCGGACGTGGGGGCGTCGCTGCTGCTCTGGGTGGTGAGCGAGCGGTCGCAAGGGAACCTGACCCCCGAGGACCTCAAGGACGTGCCGGCGGTGATGTCCCTGGTCCATCGAACCCACGAGGAGCTGGGGCGGGCGTTGACCGAGCGCTGGGGCTTCGAAAAGCTGGTCTCTGCCGCGATCGCCGAGCACCACCGCGACGTCCCGCCGTCGGCCCACCCGGTGGGCTGGATGCTCGGGCTCATCGGAAACAACCTGGCCACCCGGATGGTCGGGCAGCCCGATCCCACCTGCGCCGCGCCCAGCGACCCGCTCCTCGTCAAGCGCTACGCGACCGAGCTCACCCTCTCGCCGCCCATCCTCGAACGCCTCGCCGCGGATCTCACCGACGAGTTCGCCGCCATCCAGGTGGGCATCGGGTAGCCGCGGCTCTCGCGGGGCCACGCCGTGCGCGGCGTTCAGGGCGGGCCGTTCGCGTCAGGCGAACGGATCGCGCGTCTCGAGCTCGGTGAAGAGCCCGAAGTCGCGATCGCGGGTCAGCAGAACCTCCGCGCCGTGAGCGATGCACAAAGCAGCGATGAGCGCGTCATGGACGATGGGACCGCGCACGCGCGGGCGCACCAGGAAACCGGCCAGGATCGCGGCGAAACCTTCGGTTTCGCCCAGGAGGCGGATCGTGGGGGATCCGAACCACGCATCGAGCTGTGCCCAAGCCTGTTTGGGAGTGCTGGCCGCGTCCCTCCAGATGCGGGCACTGGTCACCACGCTGAAGAACTCGTACACACAGGGCCATGGCAACCCCCAAGCCGTTCGAGCCTCGGCGAGGTCGCGCATCACGCCGAAGGCGGCCTTGTGCTCGGGTACCTCGCGCCGGTGGCGCGTACACGATGACGTTGGTGTCCACGGCGATCACGATCCGTTCACCGCCCCCGATAGATCTCGTCGCGGAGATCTTGCCAGGAGAACGCCTCGAGCGGATTGCCCTTGCTTGTAGAGGCTCCCCAGCCGCTCGACGGACGGCTGGTCGGCGCCGAGGGCCGCGGGGATGGCGCCCGCCGCCAACGCCTGGGTGATCACCCGGCCATCCGAAGGATAGCCGTCACGCAGGCCGACGAGCGCGTTGATGGTGGGACGAAGGTCCGTGTGATCGGTGAACACCGTCTGGTCGGGCTGGGCCAGGACGCCCGGACCGACGAACCCGACCCACGTCTGGCCGATCTCCTTCTGGATGTCGCCGTGGTTCCAGGCGAAGGCGGGGTTGCTGCACGTTTCGCAGGTCGAGGTGGGGAAGTCCGTGATGAAGTAGCTGGCGTCCGCGAACAGAGCGAAGGTCGGGTTGCGGGCGGGATCTCCCGCCGTGAACATGTGCATCGCCTTCATCCCGGTCTGGTCGGCCATCTGCACCATCAGGGGATCCGTCGCGCCCGTGAAGGGGTTGACGGCGGTGAGACCGGCCACGGCGCGCTCGAAGGCGCGCGTCGCCGGATCCGTCTAGCCGAGCGCGCCCGCGCCTCGCTTCGCCAGGTAGAACGGGGGGGCCGAATCACCGTGAACCGTGAAGGTGTTCGGGGCCCCGGGGGCGAGGAAGCTGGCGAAAAGCGAAGGAAACTGATGTTGCACCAGCGTGTCGATGTTGGCGTTGAGCTCGCCGACCTGGTTGGTCCAGTCACACGGGACGTTGACGCCGTCGCAGTCGACCGGGGTGGGGGTGCCGCCCGAGTAGTGATCGCCCTCGTCCACCGTGAAGATGAACAGGGTGTTCGTCCTGTCGATCCCGTCCGCGGCCAGACGGGCGAAGAAGGCCGCGAAGGCGGCGTCGTAGTCGTGCAGCTGCTGCTCGTACCCAGCCTGGCCCGGGCCGTAGGCGAGGTGTGCGTTGCCCGAGACGCCGTGGAAGTCGTGCGCGTCCGACACGTAGGCGTACGTGATGGGGATGCCCTGTTCCTGCATCGCCGCGACGTAGGCCAGGGACACGGCGGCCGACATCCCGTCGAAGCCGGGGAAACCAGGCTGACCGAATCCGCGGGCACACGTTGAGGCTCCCGTTGACGAGCACGCTCCCGGTCTGCGCGGCCTGATGGCACGACACATGGACCGAGGCCGAGGTGGTCAGGTGCGCGGCGACATCGAAGGTGGCCGCGCCGCCACAGGTCTCCGTCCCGTCGACCGAGGTCGCGGTCAGGGTGATCGAGAAGCCCACGCCGACCGGCAGCGGGCTGATCAAGGCGGACAGCGTGGTGCTGTTGCCGACGTCGATGGTCCCCGCCTTCGAGAAGGCGCCCGGACCGGAGATGCTGTAGCCGAAGGTGCTGATGCCGACGCCTGGCGGCAGCACCAGGCCGAGGGAGACGGTCCCGTCTCGATCCCCGAGCTTCCCGCCGTCGGCGGGAGGAGTCGAGGAGCAGGCACCGGCGAGCGCGACGCCTGCGAGCGTCGCGAGAGCGAACACGGAGTGCGGTCTCTTCCGAGTATTCACGCTGTTCATCCTTCGTCTTGCGTTTTGGGGTCCTGTGAGCGACAGCGGTCTCGAGGGCCGAGATCAAGAGCAGCAGCTCGGCGTGCTCGTCGCTGGAGGGCGGTCGTTAGGCGAGATCAGCGGCGTGCCACCAGGCGTCCAGGGTGACAACCGCCCGCTCCCGCTGGCGGGGCGGGTGGTGGGATCAGGCGCGGCGGCGCCGAGAAGTCGAAGGTGTCGAGCAGGGCATCGGCGTTGGCGTCGCGGTCGCTCAGCGCCGGCAGATCGAAGAGCAGCTCGATGAAGCGCAGCACCGACGTGTGATCGTGGACCACGTGGGACACATGGTGCGACCTCGCCCACGGCGAGACGACCAGGAACGGGACGCGGGTCCCGCGCCGATCGAACTGAGGGCGATCCGCGCTCGGCGGACAGGCCGGCGGCGGCGGGACGTGGTCGAAGAAGCCCCCGCCCTCGTCGTAGGTGATGAACAGCGCGAGCTCGGGCCAGGCTGGACTCGCGAGGATCGCGGCATACAGGCGGCGGGCCCAGGCCTCGCCACGTTGAACGTCGGCCGGAGGATGCTCGTCCTCGACCGCGGGATCGAGGAAGGACACCGCCGGCAGCTTCCCCGACGCGAGCGCCCGCCTGAGGTCGCGCACCGGTCGGGTCCGAGAATCGCTCGCGCTCCAGCCGATGCAATCCTGCCGCGGAGGACCATCGGTGTAGACCGCCCAGGAGGTGTGCGCGGCGTCGAGGCTGTCGAAGATGGTGCGCGCGTGGTGCAGGACGCCCGCCGGGGCACCACGACGCTGGGCCGTCCCCGTGTACAGAAACTGCCGGTTCGGCCAGGTGCCGGCCATGACCGGGCTGAAGTATCGGTCCGCCACCGTGAAGGTGCTGGCGAGGAAATAGTAGAAGGGCAGGTCGGCCCGATCGTAGTACCCGATGGCATAGCGCCCTCCCGCCGTGAGCTCCTCGCCCTCGTCATCATCCTTCGCCTCATCGTGCGGGGGGTGGGAGCTGAGTCCGGCGGAGGCCGTGCGACCAGCGGCCGCTGCCGTCACGAAGCCGTCCATTCGCCCCTCCGCCCAGTGCGCATGCATCTGCTCCCACTGGTGAGGCGGATCGGCCGGAACGCAGGTCGACGGCAGGTGGAACGGGCGAATGCGTCGCCCCTCGGGATCGAGGTTGGAGTAGTCGGGAGGGAAGCCTTCCGCGTCGGGCTGGCCAGCCGCTGCCAGGCGACCGAAGTAGTGATCGAACGACCGATTCTCCTGCATCAACACGATCACGTGTCGGATCGGCCATTCCTGCTGAGCGGGCAGCAGGCTCGAGGGCGGAAGGGTCTCGCGAGCCCGAGCCCCAGCGCGGTAGGGACAGGCGGCAGAGGCGCCGTCGGCGGGCGCGGGCGCGCGGTCCGAGCGTTCATCCGTCGCCACCAACGCTCCGCCGACTGGAGCGGGCTCGAACGGTGGTCCTGCCTTCGCGGTGGAAGCCGGGACCGCGTCGTTCGGGCGCGAAGCGCGATGGCCGCGCGCCATCGGGATCGCCAGGCACAGGCCGGCTGCGCCCACCATCCAGGCCAGCTGGCGATGAGATCCCGAGCCCGGAGCTGACGGCGGGAAACGAGCGAACACACCAACGTGTAGCGCGCATCCGATGCAGCTCTGCGGCGGTTGGGGAGCGTTTTGGTCGCTTCCGCGCGACAGCTTGGCGATCGGGCGCGACCGGGTCCGCCGCCTGCACCCTGCGCCTGCGCCCTGCGCGCGCGGCCGAGCGCGCGCACCCTGGCGGTCGACCCCGGGTCCCTCTAGAACTCATCCCCGCGTGACCAACCCCGAATCCGACAGCGGTGGGCTCATCTGCGCGTTCTGGCTGGACAGCGGCCAGCCCTGCCCGGACAACGTCCTCACGAGCGGGCTCGAGGGTCGCCCGGTGTGGCTGCACTTCAACCTGGCCGACGCGCGGGCCCGGCGCTGGCTGCAGGAGGAGGCCGATCTTCCGCGGTCGGCCCTCGACGCGCTGATGGAGCCGACGCCGCGCATCCGCTCGGAGAGCGCAGGCGAGGGGAGCCTGGCGATTCTCGGCGATCTGCACCACGACTTCGATGTCGACCCCGAGGGCCTCGGCGTCATGCGCATCTTCGTCGAGCCCCGGCGCATGATCACGGGGCGCCACGATCCGCTGAAGACGGTGGATCGCGTTCGGCGCGAGCTCCGCGACGGCGGCGCCCTGTCGACCTCGCCGGAGGGCCTCTTCGAGCACTTCATCCGACGTCTCGCCGAGACGCTGAGCGATGCGGTGGTCGCGCTCAGCGACGAGGTCGACGAGATCGAGGATGAGGTGCTGGCGGGGCGCTTCCGCACCCAGGGCGCTCGGCTCGGACGCGTGCGCATGAGCGGCGCGCGCCTGCGGCGCAACGTCGCCCGCAATCGCGCCGCCCTCGGCGGGCTGCGCCGTCTTCTGACCCATGGCGCCGATGGAGAGCGCCGCCCGGGGCTCCATCAGGCGGTGGAGCAGATGGAGGCCGCCGCGCAGGACATCGATCTCGTGCAGGAGCGCACCCGCCTCTTGCAAGAGGAGATGGCAGGGCGGCTCGGCGAGGCCACCAACCGCGATCTGTTCCTGCTGTCGGTCGTCACGGCGGCCCTGCTCCCGGTCAATCTGGTCACCGGGATCTTCGGCATGAACGTCGGCGGCCTGCCGCTGGTGCACAATCCCCTGGGCTTCCGGTGGACCACGCTCGGGATGGCCGCCACCGTGAGCATGATCCTCTGGCTCCTGTGGTGGCGCCGCCGGCTCTGAGGCGGCACGGCACGCCGCGCCGCGACGTACGCCCGGGAGCAGGAACTGCCGAGGAGGTGCCCATCGTGACTGCTGCCTCCCGTGACCCCGCCGCCAGTTCGTCGTTCGACCGAGGGGGCGAGCCGGCGGCCGATGCGGCCGACGGCGCCCAGGTCCGCCGCGCATCCGACATCGTCTATCTCCTCGGCGCCCTGCTGTACCCGGCCTGGCACTGGGTGTTCCGCGCCGTGGCCCCGGCCTCGCAGGATCCCCTGGCGGAACGGCTGGCGGTCGGTCTCCTGATCCTGGCGGCGGTGGCGGCGGCGCGCACGGAGATCGGCCGCCGGCACAGCGCCACTCTCGATGTGGTCCTCATGCTCCTCGTGACGGGGCACTACCTTTCCCTGCTGTGGAGGAACCAGTTCTCCCCGCCCTATCTGGTGGGCCTGATGGTGGTGATCGCCTCCGTCGGGGTCGTCGTCACCGAAGTCTGGGCCGGCCTGGTCTATGCTGGGCTGAGCCTCGGCAGCGTCGTCCTGCTTGGCCTGCTCTCGCCCGTGCCCTTCCCCGAGCGGCTCGAGTATCTCCTCGCGACGACCACCGTCCTCGGCGCGGTGGTGGTGGGCGTCTACAGGGCGGCGGCAGCCCGGCGCGCCGCCATCGCCCACATCGCGCGAGGTCGGGCCCTGCTCGAGGCGCTGGTGCAGGCCGTCCCGGACCCGATCTTCGTGCGAACACGGGATATGAGCCTGCTGTTCGCGAACGAGGCGGGCAGGCGACTCGAGACCGCCACCGGGTACGATCTGAGCCCGGTGGTCGGGCAGGAGCTGGCGGCCATCGCCGTGGCCCGAACGCTCGAGGAAGATGTCGAGGTCCACACGAGCTCCGGCCTGCGCACCATGTCGGTCAAGACGGCCGTTGCGGGCGCCCCCGGGGGTCCCGCGATGCTGGTCACCGTGGTGCGGGACGTGACCGAGCGGCGCCTGATGGCCGAGGCGCTCGGCCGCCGCGTGCGGGAGCTCGAGGAGACTCGCGAGCGCCTGAGGCAGCTGCAGCTCATGCTGCCGATATGCATGCACTGTAGCAACATCCGCGTGAGCGACGGGCAATGGGAGACCCTGGAGCTCTACGTCTCGAAGACCTCGCACACGACCTTCACCCACACCCTGTGCAAGACCTGCCTCGATCGGCACTATCCCGCGGTGGAGGGCCTCGAGAACCAGGAGTGACGGGCGGCGCGCGCCGCGCCGCGGCTCATGGCTGGCAGAGGGAGCTCGGCAGGCAGGTCTTGCCGGCGGGGCAGTCCGCGGCGGTGTTGCACGAGGTATAGCCCGGGATGAGCACGTCGCGCACGACGGTGGAGATCACCTGCAGGGTGACCACGCCGGGCGCGATGGCCGCGCTGCCGGTCGAGACGCGGCTGAGGGAGATCCGCGGGTAGCCCGCCACGCCGAGGTTGATGAGCTCCGTGATGAGGTTCGCCCCGATGTCGAGGGTCCCGGTGTCGGCCACGTCGCAGGTGATCATTCCCGTGCTGCCGCCGTGGTGCGAGATGTCGAGCTTGACCTGCAGGCGGGCCACGTCCGGCTGTGCCGGCGCCTGCCAGACCACGGTGGCTGCGGAGTTCTTCTGGAGGGTGAGGACTCCCTCGGACGACAGCGGCGCCACCGCCCGGGCGTGGAGCGCGAAGGGCCCGTACAGCCCGGAGGCCACGCTGACCCCGACGTCCATCCCCTCGGCGGCGGGTGGAAACGGAAGCGTCAGATCCACCGGGAGCTGGTAGGCGTTCAGGATTGGCGTGACCGTGAAGGCGCTCGCTCCGAGCCCGGTGACCTGGATCGGACCGAGGCTCTGCGTGGTCGGCTGACCGGCGCACTGCCCGTCCTCCACGCAGACCGCGCCTCCCGCACAGGCGGGGCTACAGAACGGCGCCCTCGGTTTCGACAGCGTGCAGCCCCCGGCGGTATCGATGGGATCCCACACGATCGCCGAAGGGGTGGGACCGTCCGAGACCGCGCCTTGCAAGCTGGTGCGCGCGGGATCCGTCGCGGTCGCGCGCACCAGCTCGACGATGAAGCTCCCGACCGTGGGCGCGCCCGCGTCGGTGACTGCCGCCCGGTCGGGGACACCGCCGTCAGGGGTGGCCGCCACCTCGGTGGAGGCGGCGTCGAGTGGGCGCACCGACGTGGTCGACGAGCAGGCCGTGACCGCGAGGCCCAAGATCGCAAGCAACGTCGGAAGCAATGCCAGCAGAGCCGCGCAGAGGCCGACCGGGGACTCGGGGTGAATCTCTCGCGAGATGGATCTCGAGCGCGAGGGCCGCCGCATCAGGGAACCATGGCGAAGCAATAGATGCCCCCGTAGCCGCCACCCGACCCCACGAACGGCATCGTGGGATCGCTGGCGCCATTTTCCTGCACGGCGACCCCGGCCCCACAGCCACCTTCGTCCTGGCCCGAGATCCAGTTGGTCCGGTTCATCACCGACCACGAGAAGCCGATGCGTGGCCGTCCGGTCATGGCGTTGTCCATCGAGCTCGTGGTCCAGTCGAGGCAGGTCGACTTCACGTTCACCGTGTAGAGCCGCCCCTGGGCGTCCGAGCCCGTGAGGACATGGTGATTGTCGGCCACCGGCTGGGTCGGATCGGGGCGGTGGTTGGGGGTGCCGCTCTCGTTGGGGAGATCCTCCTTGATGGCGGGGTCGGCCCCGTTCGGGCGGTTTTGCAAGAGGTCGGTCAGCGTCATGGCCAGCAGTCGACCCAGGCGATCGTACCAGGGCCCCTTGCCGATCCGATCGGCGGCGTTGATGGGGGCTCCGGCGGGGCCCTGGGCGACGCTGAGGAATGCGTGCCATTGCTTGGCGCCCGCGCCGGGCATCGACGACTCCGCGATCTCGGTGCAGATCTTGTCGGCCCCCGACAGGCCATCGGCCTGTCCGTAGCGCAGATCGCCGCCGAAGCCATTCTGGCTCTTGGACAGGGTCCGCATGGCGGTCAGGCTGGTGACGAAGAAGCTGAACTTGGGCAGGTTGGTGGTGGGCGCGCCCCCGGCGCCGCCGCTGCCCGAGGCGCCCGCGGCGCCGGCCGCGGCCCCGCTCCCCGAGCGCCCGGCGGTCGCCGCGAGCCCGCCGCTGCCGGTTCCGCCGCCGGATGCCGGGGCCGGACCCCCGGCGCCGCCGGTCCCTGGCGGGACCACGACCGGAGCGCCGCCGGTCCCAGCTCCGGCCAGAGCGCCCCCAGTCCCCGAGGCCGCGGGCGCTCCCCCGGTCGCGCCGCTCTGACCGGCGTGGCCGCCCCCATCGGCTCCCCCCGTGGAGACGGCGCCTCCTGGCCCGGACGACCCCGACGAGCACGCCCCGACCCACGTGAGCCCACCGACGAGACCGCCGAGCACGAGCGCGGCGCACGGGACGAACGTCGATGCGATCGATTGGCTCTTCAAGCTCGGCAAGGCTCCTGCCTCCTGGCGATGTGGGGGTGGATCTCCGCGGTGGGCGGCGGAGGTGCATGCGATGCGGCGGTGCACGGCCCGGACGGTCTCGAGTGACGGTTCGCTGACTTTATCGTCACGCCGAGGCAACTGACAGTAGCCTGGCGGAAGACGGCAGTCCATGCACCGGGGCAGATGGCCAGGCGCGAGGCCCCAGGGCGGGCCTGGTTCCCCTCCCGCTCAGGCCCACGCGCGGAGCCTGTCTCGGCGCGTCGCTCGACGCCATGGTCCCGAGGGGGCCGGCTTTGGCTTGCCGGGCGCCCTGCGGCAGCGCCCTTCCCCGTCGTCCCAGGTTGTGGCTCAATTCGAGGTTCGTCGGACGAGACATCGCCGTGGAGATCGAAATTCGTCAAGCCAACCTGGCTGAGATCACCGGCCTCATGGACCTAGTGAGGGCGTGCATCGTGAACATGCAATCACAGGGCATCGACCAGTGGGACGACCTCTACCCCGACCGTGGAACCATCCAGCGTGACGTCGATGAGGGCGCCGTTTTCATCGCTCGGATGGCTGGAGTCATTGCAGGGATGGCAACCTTGAACGAACGTCAGGATCCAGAGTACACGGCTGTCCCCTGGCAGTTCTTCGGCCGGCCGGCGGTGATTCATCGCCTCATGGTGGCGCCGGCGGCTGAAGGGAAGGGCGTCGCCCGTGCCTTGATGCGCCTCCTGGAAACGCGTGGCGCAAGCGCCGGTCACACCTGCATTCGCCTCGACGTCTTCGTGCAGAATCCCAGAGCCGTCCGGTTCTACGAACGTTCCTCGTACCGCCGTGCGGGGCTGGTGCGGTTTCGAAAGGGCGATTTCTTTTGTTACGAGAAGAAGATTCTCGAGAATGCCGACTCACGAGATCTTGCAGCGGCCGCGGCTTTGCGCACCCCCTGAACCTCGGACGGCTCGCGCCTGGCGGAGATCAGCCAGGGTCGAGCAGAGCCTCGATCCGAAAGCCCTCTCTTTCGGCGGCCTCCCGCAATCGGTCGTCGAGGGTGACGACCGTCAGGGTCGATGGCCTCCGCTCGGCGACCATGGAGGCAGCTGCCAGTTGCAGCGCATCGGCGGCGCGCAGCGGATGAACCCGCAGGAGCCGTCGAGCGGATTCGCGGATCTCGTCGGTCGGATCGACCTGCATCCAGCTGGGGGCGAGCGCGTCGAGACGTGAGAAGGATTCAACCGCATCGCGGGTACGCAAGGCCCCATCCCGCTGCAACCTGGTGATCGCCGACGCACATTCGACCGGCGTACCCCACCAGACGGCGACCTCAGTGTCCCGGCCGTAGAGGGCTTGCACCGCACGCGTATGTCGCTCTTCGAAGACGAGCAACGGCACCAACGCCGAGCTGTCCCAGAACTTCATCTTCCCTCTCGGCGCTCGTCGATCAACGCGCCACTGGCCGTCGCTCCCTCGGTCGGCCTCGGCGGCGACGTGGTCAGCAGGCGCTTCGGCACCGCCGCGACAGAAGGCTGGAGGACACCTTGGCGCAGGAGGCGCGCCGCCCGGCCTTCGACCTCGCGCCCAAGTCCGGCGACCGCGACGGACTCCAGCCGCGCCACCGGCACCCCCCGGTCCTCGATGATCACCGACTCGCCCTGGCGCACGCGCTCGATCAACGCACTCAGGCCGTTCTTGGCGGCGGTGATGCTGATCCGCTTCATGTGAGCTATTCTAGGCTGATCGCACTGGCTATTCAAGCCATCCAGGCGCTCTGGCGCGCGCTCGAGCAGCCGTTCATCGGAGAGGGAGAGAAGGTAGGCTGCTCGACATGACCACGAGCTACCTGTTCGCTCCCGAACGTCACGAGGCGGATGGCCTCGTCTTGCGATCGTACGAGGTCGGCGACGGTCCACGCCTCTCGGAGGCCGTCAACGAATCTTACGACCACCTTCGACCATGGATGCCGTGGGCAACACCCCATCAGTCGCTCGAAGACTCCGAGCGGCGGGTCCGGGAATTCCGCGGGCGCTATCTCCTCGCGGAGGACTTCGCCATCGCCATCTTCTCTCCGGACGAGCGGCGGCTCCTCGGCGCCGCCGGCTTCCATCTGCGCGAGGGGCCCATCTCCACCGGTTGCGCCGAGATGGGCATGTTCATTCGCCAGAGCGAGGCGGGCCGCGGCCTCGGGACCAAGGTCCTGACGAGCCTCGTCGACTGGGGGTTCACCGCCTGGCCGTGGCTTCGTCTCGCCTGGCGCTGCGATCTACGCAACCTCGGCTCGGTGCGGGTCGCGCAGAAGAGCGGGCTCCGCCACGAGGGGATACTTCGTGGCCAGCCGGCTCACGTCGGCGAGGGCCGACGCGACACCACCTGCTATGCGCTGACCCGGGCGGACTGGCTCGACCAAGGTCGCGCGAGTGTCACGCTCGTGAGGGGTTGAACGGGAGCGAGCTCGGCTTTCATCCGTAGAGATGGGCCGCCACGGCCCGCCGGCGTTCAGGGTGGCGCGGCCGCTGCGTTCGGCGACGGGGACAGGCGGCGGCCGACCGTGCGATCGAGGTCGATCCAGGCGCGGTAGCAGGCGAGGCGCAGGTCGATGTAAGTGCTGCGGCTGCGCAGGATGAGATCCTCGGCGGTGGTGAGCGCGACGATGTCGATTTGCCCACCCGCGACCGCCTTGGCGAGCAGCCGCTGCTGGGTCTCGAGGCCGGGGAGGACCTCGTCCACGTAGCGACGGAGCGCCTGGCCGCGAAGCGCGATCTCCTCGCGCGCGCTCGCCAGGTCGCGGCGGACGCCGCCCACCAGCTTGCCGAAGGACTCGCGCTCCTGGTCGCGCGTGGCCTCGGCGATCTGGATGGGGCCGTCGTTGAGGTTGAAGATCGGCACCGAGAGCTCGATGCCCGCCGAGAAGTCGTTGGGGTGCACGTCCGAGCCGTCCGCCCGGTAGCGCGGCACCGCCGTGAAGCGGAACCAGGGCCAGCGGCGGGCGCGCTCGAGCCGCACGGTCTCCTCGCGCTGGCGATAGCGGCGCTCCTCGGCCGCCAGCGCGGGGCGGGCCGTCAGGGTCTCCTCGACCAGCGCGTCGAGGGCCGGCGGCGGTCGCGCGTCGTCGAACAGGTCGCCGGTGACGGCGTGGGCGGGGGTGGTTCCGAGGAGCTGCCCGAGCGCCGCGGCGGCGGCGATCTCCTGCGCCGCCAGATCGTCGCGCTCGCGCTCCACCTGCGCCACGGCCAGCGCCGCGACCCCCAGATCGAGGCGCGTCGAGGCGCCGCCCGCCACGCGCGTGCGCAGCAGCTCCACGATCTGCCGGCGCGCCCCCACCTCTCGGTCGACGAGCGCGCGCTTCTCCGCGATGCCGAGCAGCGAGGCGTGCGCAGCCCGCACCGCGGCGGCGACCTGCCATGCGGCCTCGGCGAGCTCGGCGTCGACCGCTTCGGCCCCGGCGCGGGCGGCCGCGCGCCGGGCGGCGTACACGGCGGGCTGGGGCGGCTCCCACCCGAGGGAGAGCGCCCAGGCCCGCTGGGCGCTCCAGTCCTCGAGGTGAATAATGTCGAAGGCCACGGTGGGGTTGGCGAGGGCCCCTGCCGCCACGACCTCTCCCTCGGCGATGCCCCGCTGATGGCGCAGCATCCGCAGGTCCGGGTTCGAACGGAGGGCGACCACCACGGCCACGTCCTCGGTCAGCGCCGCCGGCGGGGTCAGGCTCGGCCGCGCCCCTGGCGATCCCGGGTTGTTGTCCCCGGGGCCGGGCGCCGCGAGCTCGCGCATGACCGTCCGCGCGTCGAGGGCTCGGGGCTGGTAGCAGGCAGACGGGGCCAGCGCCGCCGCCACGAGCAACGGCCAGGCGCCACCCGCTGGTCCGCGCGCCATCACTTCCGCTTCCCTCCCGGCAAGGGCGCGGCCGCGCCCGCGGGCAAGGGCCACCGCGTCCAGCGGGGCGGGTCCCGGTTGGCATCGAAGACGATCACGAGCTCCCGCCCGGTGTCGGACAGGGTCACCCCCTCGGGGTGAAGCCCCATCCACTGGTGAACGAAGGTCACGACGCCGGTCTCCGGCTGGAACCAGTAGAGCGACCCACCATCGTCCTTGGCGCGGCCCTTGGGTGAGTTGCCGAGGACCGCCATCCGGCCGTCGGGGAGGCTGGTGAGGTCGGCGATGCCCTCGGGGATCCCGTGGGCAGCCCCGTGCAGCGCCAGCTCGTACTGGCGGGTCAGCGCACCGGGGGGCACGCGGCCGGCGCGCAACGCCTCGACCGGGGCGGCGAGCCGCAGGACCACGGCCCCGTCGCGGGTCGTGAGCGGCGCCTTGAGACCGATGAGCAGCGCTCCCTGCCGATAGGTCACTGCCTCGATGTCGAGCCCGCCATCCACGGGCAGGCCCGCCAGCGCGAGGAGCGCGCCCCGGCCGTCGCCCTCGCCGTCGCCGTCGCCGTCGCTCGTCAGATCCACGCGGCCGAGGACCCGCAGCGCGCGCCCCTCGAGGGCGAGCAGGAGCAGCAGGTCACGCGCCTTGCGATCGAGCCCCCGCTTGGTCAGCGAGTGCGACGTGACGAGGAAGAAGAGCCCGTCGGGGCCGGCGCAGATCGACTCGGCGTCGTTGAGCGCCTCGAGGCCGACGAGCGGCACCGGCGCCTCGTCGAATGCGCCCGCGCGGCTCATGGCCAGCACCCAGGGCTGGTGGTGATCGTGGTGGCTGCCGGTGTCGTCGCTCACCACCAGGAAGCGGTCGAGCTTGGCGGCCCACACCACCCCGGAGGGCTCGAGCGTCTCCGAGCGCCGGGCCAGTGCCGGTGGCACCTGGATCAGCGAGACCGCGGGCACGGGCGCCGGCGCCGGCACGACTTCGGCCGTCGCGAACGCGGGAAGGGCGTGGAGCGCGGCGAGCCCGATCCCGAGCCCGAGCCGTTTGAGCCGGCGCTCAAAAGCGCACATGCACGGCCTCGCCGAGCACGAGCGAACGGGGCGGCCAGCTCTCGATCTCGATCCGGCGCCCCCAGGCCGGAACCTGCGGCGCCACCCGCGCCCGCACCGGCATCTCCTCGAGCTCGGGCGCGACCACGGCGACCCGCCCGGCCCAGCGCGCGCTCCAGAACCCTTGGCCGCGCAGCCGGACGCCGTGACCGACCTCGACCTTGACGAGCTCCCGCTCGGGCACCCAGCAGATGATGCGCCCCGGCCGTCCGAAGGCGATGCGCACCAGCTCGGTGGCGGCGGGAACCACGTCGCCCGGGTGGTGCAGGATCGCGGACACCACGCCGTCCGCGCGCGCGCGCACCGTGGCCTCGTCGAAGGCGAGCTCGGCCAGCTTGACGCCCTCCTCGCTCATGCGCACGGCCTCCCGCAGCGGCGCGAGTCGGCGCTCCACCTGGTCGACGGCCACCTGTCCGCCCTGGTTGCGACCGAGCCCCGCCCGCCGGTCCTTGGTGGCCGCGTCGAGCAGCTCGAGGCTGGCGGCCAGATCCGCCTCCTTGAGCTTCTGCTGCTCGACGTCGCGGGCCTGGACCAGCTGCTCGTCGGCGAGCTTCTGCAACCGGTCGAGCTGCTGGCGTACCTCCACGAGCTGGGCCCGGTCCCGGGTCTGCGTCGCCTGCAGGCGCAGCACCAGGAGCTCGGCCCGCGCGACGGCCGCGCCGGCCACCACCTCCTCGGCGGCGAGCTCGGCCCGCGCGCGCGCGAGCGCGATCCGCGTGGTGGCGCGCCTGAGCTCGAGCTCGCTCGTATCCATGACGGCCACCACCTCGCCCGCCTTGACGACCTGACCCATTCGCACCCGGACCTGCGCGACGCGGCCCCCACCGAGCGGCGCCGCCGGCGCGTCCAGATCCTCGGCGTACCCGCGGGTGGCGAGCGCGCCGACGCCGCCGTCCCCGCGGGAGAGCCCCCAGAACAGGGCCGCCGCGACCGCGATGGCGAAGGGGGCGGCGAAGCGCGCGCGGGATCTCGTGATCATAGCTCGAGCGACGAGTCTTGCATGAGGAGGGTGGCCCCCGTCAGCCCCGGCAGCGCGTTGAGCTCGCGGAGCAAGAGCGGTCCCACCTTGCTGTCCGCGAACTGGACCTGGTACGAGTGCTCGTAGACGTCGTGTCCGGCCTCGCGCATGTTCACGAGGAGGAAGCGTCGACAGTACCGCCCGAGCAGATCGGTGAAGGCGCGCAGCTCGGGGGAGCTGGCGGGCATCCGCACGCGCAGCACGGCGTCGAACTGCCGGTGGGTGCCGAAGCCCGAGACGTGCAGGAAGGCGACCGCCACCGAGAAGACCCCCGTGCCAATCACCGCCACCGCGTAGCTCTGAACCCCGCAGGCCACGCCCGCCGCCAGCCCCGCGAACACGAACATCAGGTCGCGGGTGTCCTTGATGGTGGTCCGGAAGCGCACGATGGTGAGCGCGCCGACCACGCCGAGCCCGCGGGCGACGTCGTCGCCGATGGCCAGCATGACCGAGGCCGAGATGATGCCGCCGATGGCCAGGCTCTGGGTGAACCCGCGCAGGTAGGACAGGCCCGCGTGGGTGGCGGAGTACACCCACGCCACGACCATCGAGAGCGCGAAGGCGAGCGAGAGCGAGGCGAGCGCGGTCTCCCAGCCGATCCTCTGCTCCACCTTCGCCTAGTCCCTCTCCCCCGCGAGATCCCAGGCCATGGCGTTCAGCATGGGCTCATCGAGCAGGGACTGGACCGCCGCCATGTACTTCGAATACCCGACCCGCCACAGGTCCAGACGATTGACGAGGTGGCCCATCCAGGCGGGCGCGCTCCGGGGAAACTTGAGCTCGAGCATGACGTGGGCCCCCCGCTGGCCGTGCTGGTCCTCCCCGTCGATGGGGATCCACCCGCGCGGATCTCCGTGCAGCGAAGGGCCGCACGCGCGCTGGAAGCCGACATCTTGGTCGAGGGTCAGGCGCACGTCCTCGCGCGGATCAGGGGTGCAGTACGACGCGCGGTGGGCGCGCACCAGCACGCAGGGACGGGCATCCGTCACCGTCTTCAGGTAGAGGAAGCTCTCGAGGTTGCGGCGCTCCTCGGACGAGAGCGAGGCGGGGAGCGCGTCGTAGGTGCCGTCGAGCAGGGGCGCGACCTCCTCCATCTGCACGGCCGAACGGGTCTTGACCGTGATGGCGTTGATCTTGCGCTTGGTCTCGAAGAAGGCAAGGCCCGCCGGCACCTCGCCGTAGGCCCGCACGCGCAGCTTGTAGCGGTCCGCGGCCGAGTCGGCGTGGGTCCGGTAGGCGTCGAGCCCGGAGGTCTCGAGGTAGAGGGTGGTGTTGTGCTGGCGCTCGAGGCCCTGCGCGACGTTGAAGGGATCGAGCACCAGGTACGGCCGCACGAAGGCGATCACCTCGTCACAGAGCGCGCTCGGCACCCAGTACTTGAGCTCGAATCGGTCGACTTCGCGCGCTGGCACCGCGAAGATCGGACGCGCCTCGGAGTCTCGCTCGCGAATCGTCTCGTGGGTCGGCTCGGACGCTGCCGGCGGATTGGCCGTGCGGGGGTCGGACCAGGCCAGGGCGAGCTTGCGGCTCACGGTCCTCCCGTGTCGCTCGAGACATCCGCGCCCCGCCCCGGGTAGGGACGGGCCTGCTTGATGTACAAGGTCGCGGGTGCCGTGGGGTCAGCGTCGTTGTCGAACTTGAACTCGCAGTCCATGGCGTAAAAGCCGGTGTTGCCGGAGGCCGGGCCGTAGGCCGGCGAGAAGCGCGTGTGGATGGCGTCGAGCGCGACCCCGAGCTGATGGGCCTGGGTCGTGGAGAGCACGTTGGCCGTGACCAGGTTCGAGTGCGTGATGTACGTGATGGGCTGGTTCGGCTCGCTGAAGTAGTACAGGAACTGATCGCTGGTCACGCCCGGCGGCGGGTGCACCACCTCGGCGTCGCCGCCCGCCTGGACGTTGACGTAGTAGGCCGGGTCGAGCCCGGAGTCGTCGAAGGGATTGGCGGTGATGGCCACGCCGTTGGCCTCCTCGTTCGGGAAGTTGTGGTGAACCAGCAACCCCATGCCCACGGCGGTGTGGTCGATGCCGTAGTAGCTGCGCTCCTCGAACGTCCGGAAGAGCCACGCGCTCGCGTAGGCCTGGCGAATGGCGTCCAGCACCGACGGCCACTTGGCCGGATCGCCGGTGTGGGACTCGTAGCAGCCGGCGCACGGGAAGCCGTCCAGATCCTCGCTGTTGGTGCTGGTGCGAAAGCGCATGGTGATGCCCGGGTAGTCGGCGGCCAGCTTGGCCATGAGCAGGCTCTGGAAGGTGGCGTCGAGGGGCGCCGCCAGCATGGCGGTCCGCAGCGCGGTCAGCTGCTGCTCGCGCACGGTGGCGTCGGTGGCGAACGACGGGTCGGCGACGAGGGCCGCCACCTGGTCGTAAAAGCCGTTCTGCTTCATGAACTGGTCGTAATAGAAGATGGGGATCGCGAAGGCCTTCAGCACCGGGACGTCCGGCGTCCGGGCAAGGATCGAGTACTGGGCGGCCTTGCCGCCGAAGGCCAGCACCGCGGTCTTGATGGCGTCGCGCAGGGAGGTTCCCGCGGCCGGCTCGGGCGTGACGTCCTCGACGTCGGTGAGGGCCGTGACGGCCAGGTTCACGACGGGCAGCGTGATGGGCGGCGGCTTGTGCGTGGCCCAGAAGGCCTCCGCGTCGGCCTCGGTCACCGCGCGAACGCTCCAGGTCGACCCGCCGACCGTCAGCTCGACCAGCTGGCCCTCGAGGGCACGCAGCGCCGGATTGGTCATGGCGTTGCGCAGGCCCATGTTGGGGGTGTGCCGGTTGGCGGAGAGCACGTTGACGTGCGACAGCGGGGTCTGGAACTCCTGGGTGATGAGGCCCTGAACCACGGTGATGTCGTTGGGCGCCTGGTCGAGCACGGCGATGTCCTGGTAGGACAGGGTGGCGGTGTCGAGGTTGGCCACCGCCACGAAGCGCAGCCGGCCCATGCCCGAGGCCAGCGTGAGCGGCTGGTAGTCGATCTGCGCGTAGAGATCGTCGGTGCTCACCACCTTGACGGTGGCGGGCAGGTTCTTCGCCTGCGCGGTCACGGCGTCCGACGTGGGATGAAACACCAGGGCTGGGCCGAAGAAGGCCTTGGCCTTCACGGCGGCCAGCAGCTTCGCGATCATCGGAGCGGAGGCGGTGTCGTAGGGCGCGAGCTCGAGGGCCCAGGTCTTCGGCCCGTCGTAGTAGGTGACCGACCCCAGGATGAACCGCCGGTCGGGCTTGTAGTACTGGCTGGCGTTGAAGTCCGCGAGCGAGCCGACCACCGGCAGGGTCCCGCCCGACAGGTGCGTCGAGACGAAGGCGTAGTGCACCTGGTAAAGGACGCTGTTCTGGAAGTAGAGCGCATCGCCGTCCGCCTGGTCGAGCACCACCTTGACCGATCGGGCTCCGGGCAAGGTGACGTCGAGGGGCGCGGAGGCGAGGGCCGTGAAGTCCGAGGTGCACCCGATCCGCCGCAGGGACTCCGTGGTCGGCGCGCCCGCGTCGCCGCCTCCATCCGTGGCGGTCGCGGCGACGGCGGAGGCGGCGTCCTCGGAGGCGGCGGGCCCAGCAATCTCGCAGGCCCCCTCCACCACCGCGGGGGAGGTCGCGGCCGAGCCTCCTCCGCCACCGCACCCGCCAAGGCCAACGAGGCTACTCGTTAGCCACAGCAGCGCGGCGGAGCAAGCCGGGGAGAGGGACCGGCGACCGACTGGAGGCGTCAACGAGGACCAGCTCCACAGGCTTCCGTCGGTGCGACAGCCCAAGCCAGGGGAGGCACGAGGGGTGACATCCTGGTCACAAGTCTGTGCCCAAAGGGTTCCAGACGTCTAACGGAAAACACCTTCCCCGAAGAAATCTGGCCTCTCCCTGACCCGCACCGGTATCGCGCAGCCGCGGTCAGGGTCGGGCGGGCCGACTCGGCTCGGGGCCGCCGGGTCAGAGGTTGGGCTGGCCCTCGGTCGGGGTCGTGCGAACGAAGCCGCCGGTGCCATCCGGGAGGCGGCCCCACGACTTGTCGGACGGGACGTCCGCCCCGAAGATCGTCGCGTCGACCTCCACCCCGGCGGGATCGAGGAGGTGGACCTCGTCGCCCTTGCTGGAGCTGAGCTTGAAGGGCAGGTGCACGCCCGACGGGATACCGCCGTCGGCCTGGTCGTCGCAATAGATGACAAGGTAGGCGCCGGGGTCGATCGACGTCGCCGCGGGCAGCTTGGTCAGGTCGGCCACCAGGTTGTCGCGCATCTGGTAACCGCCGAGGTCGATGGCCGCGGCCGTCAGGTTCTTGAGCTCGACCCAGTCGGGGGCCGCGGGGGAGGAGCCGTTCGCGAAGACCTCGTTGATGACGACCGACTTGCCGCTCGTGCTCCCGCCGTCGCCCGTCGCGGGATGCGACGACCCGCCTGAGCAGCCGAGGGTTAGGCTCACGGCGAGCAGGATCATTCCGGACGTTTCGAGCTGGGCGAGCTGCGCGAACTGGCTGAGCTGGCTGAGCTTGGAGAACTTGGTCATTGGGCTCCTCGGTGGGTGGGTGCCGTGGTTCAGGGCCAAAGGGAGGTGGTGGTGCCGTCGCGGCGCACGATGGTCGTCGAGGTCGGAGGCGAGCCCGCTCCGCGGGTGATGCGCAGGAGCGCCCCATCCGAGTATCCGACGGCATAGGACATCCCGACGTCGATGGGGAACAGGCGCCCATCATAGCGGGCGACGAGCTCGCCCTTCACCCGCGCACCGAGGGGATCGCCCGCGAAATCGAGCGCGCCCGGATCGTGGCCGAAGGCGATGTGCGCGGCCGGCAGCGCCGCCAGGTTCTCGTCGACGCGGCCCACCCCCGACGCGGCGCCGGCGTCGGCGCCGGCCGAGGCATCGGCCACGGAGTCGGCGAGGCTGCCCTGCCACCAGGCGTTGGCCTCGAGGAGGCTGCCCATGCCAATCAGGAAGGCGTCTCCATATCCGCGGGGGCCTTCGACGGCGGCACGGAACTTCCGGCCGATGGCTGCGGCGCTGTCCCCATTGCTGTCCCCGGCGTGGCAGAAGAACCAGTCATCGATCAGCGCCGCCACCGGCAGGTTGCGCAGCCAGGCGCCGTAGGGCGATGACGCTGCGCCCGCGGCGACGGCGGTGGCATCGATCCCCGCCGCCCTCAGCTCGGCCTGGAAGACCTTGGTCTCGGAGCCGATTGGGTCGCCCAGGAACTCGGCCTCGTGATTGCCGAGCGTCACGATGACCCGCCCGCCCGCCGCCCGGGCCTCGGGGGCGAGCGCCATGAGGAGATCGATGATCGGGAGCGCCGAGGCTCCTTTGTCGATGACGTCCCCCGTGACGACCAGGATCTTCGCGCCCCCGCTCCAGGTGATGGGCGACGTGGTCGTGATGAGGCCGGCGCTGGCCAGCAGGCGAAAGGTCGCGTCGGGATCACCGTGCGGGTCGCCGAGCGCGTCGATCTCCTCGGCCCCGGTCAACGTCACGACGGCAGGGTAGGCCGACCAGTCGCGCTCGAAGCGCGGGCCCGCGTCGGAGCCGGCGGCGGACCCTCGACCCCCGCAAGCGCCGCTCGCGGCGGCGGCCAGCGTCGCCGCGAGCCCCAGGATGTGGATCGGAGAGCGTCTCGTCATGCGTGCGTCGCGCAGGTCGTGCGTCGCCGGTCGGCGCGGCGGTCGACCGACCTCGCTTCCGACCGCGCCTCCGACTCGCCAGACTATACCGCGTCGGTGAACCCGGCGACAGACGACGACGGTTGCGGCCTCGGGGAGCGCTCCCCCGGTGTGGACGCCGCCGCTCAGGCGGCGTCGCGGGTCAACGGGGCGGGGGTCATCGAGCCCGCGGCGCGGGCATCGAGGAGGGCGACCACCCGGCGCAAGGCGGCGAAGCAGTCCGGATCGATCGCGGTCCCGACGGTCTCGGCCATGATCTCGAGCGTCTTCGGCACCGGGATGGCTCCCCGATAGGGGCGGGCCGCGGTGATGGCGTCGAAGATGTCGGCCGTGGTGATGATGCGCGTCTCGAGCGCGATCTGCTCGGCGCCGATGCCCCGGGGATATCCCTTGCCGTCGAGGCGCTCGTGGTGGGCGCCGGCGACCACCGCCAGCGCGGCGAACTGGGGGATGCGGCTCAGGATCTCCTCGGTGTAGACCGGGTGCTTGCGGACGGCGTCCCACTCGGCCGCGTCCAGCTTGCCGGGCTTGTCGAGGATGGCGTTGCTGACGCCGAGCTTGCCCACGTCGTGCAGGAGGGCGCCCCGCAGCAGCCAGCGTCGGCGCTCGGCGCTGAGCGAGAGCTCGGCGGCGATGAGATCGGTATAGAGCCCGACGCGGCCGCTGTGGCCGGCGGTGTAGGGGCTCTTGGAGTCCACCACCTCGCCGAAGGCGGCCGCGATCTCGTCGAGGAAGGCGTCATCGACGGCGATGGAGAACTGGGCCGGCTCTTCCGCGAAGACCAGCTTCGGCAGCTCGGGCGAGCGCAGCGTCTCCCAGAGCTCGTCGTCCGGCCCGATCTGCTCCAGCGCCGCGACGAGCGCGGGATCGAGCCAGGTCCCGCAGCGCTCCCGGGCCTCCGCGAGCGCGGACTCCGGGCCGCCCGAGGTGTTGAACACGTCGACGATCTGGGCGAGCAGCGCGATGCGGGAGTAGATCGGGATGTCCTGCCCCGCCAGGCGTTGCGGCCTGCCCCCGCCGTCCCAGTGCTCGTCGAGGCTGTGGATGCCCGCGGACACCCGCTCGTCGAAGCGCAAGCGCCGGGCAATCGAGGCGCCGCGCTGGCAGCGCGTGAGGATCAGCTCCTGGGCCGACTCTTCCCGGGTCCTGACGGCCCCGAGCATGATCTTGAAGCGCTCGAGGAGGCTGGCGCCAAGACCGGTGTGTCCGAGGACGAAGCGGACCACCTGGGGCAGGCTGCCGTTCATTGACTTGATGTCACGCTTGAACGTCAGGTCGTCGGTGACGTAGAGCTCGCAGATCCGCGCCGCGTTGCTGCTGCACCCGAGATCCTTGAGGAGCAACGTGTAGTAGAGCTCCCACAGCGATCGCTCCGGCAGGCCGATCGCGCGACCGAGCCGCATGCCGATCAGGCAACAGCGCGTGCAATGACCAGGCGGCTGACCCTCGGTGATGTCGAGGGCGTAGCTGAGAGCGCCGATCAGCTCGGCCAGGTGAATCTCGGTCTTCATCGGAGACTGAATGGGGGGCTGCATGGGGGTCATCGCGTTGGTCACCAACGGATCTCCCAACGGTCAACGGCGCTCGGCCGAGAAACTGTAGCCACCGCCTCTCCCTTTGCCTCGACGGCCAGCGGCACGGAGACCGGTGTCGCGCCGTCGAGGAGAACGGCGGCTCGAAGCGGCGTCGAGGGGCGCCTCGAGCGCGATCGCCAGGCTCCCATCGCTCGAGGTCGCCTCGATCGCGTCGCTCGGCCGAACCCGTCGTGCCAGCGCCTCCCCCAGCAGATCGAGGAGCAGATCGAACTCGGCGCGGCCAGGCCCCCCGAGCGTCGAGAGCCGCAGCGGCCGGCCGCTGGCCAGCCAGCGCCGCGCCTCTTCGATCTGTGCGGTCTCCTCCTCGAGGAGGCCGGCGCGCCTGGCCTTCTCGGCGGAGCGATCGATCACCCGGCTCGACGGGCCGGGGCGGGTGGTGCGGCCGGACGCCCGCAGGCGCGGCGAGATGCCGATGGGGGGCGCCTCGAGGATTCCGCGGTACAGGGAGGCGCGCTCGGCGGTGAGGTGAGCGAAGACGCGCTACGCGGACGACGTGGCCACGGTGGTGGACCGGAGCTCACACGCCCCCGGAAAGACCGCGGGACGACGACGGTCCCGCCCCCCTTCTTCTCAGGCGGCGGGACCGACAGATGGCGATCGGCTGTCTACTTGCACCCGATCTGGGTGTCGTCGATCGCCAGATCGTCGAACCACATGACGAAGGCGGCGTTGGGCATCTGGTAGAAGGTCGCACCCACGATGACGGCGGTGTAGTCCGACATCTGGGAATCGGCCTTCCCGGTGAACTCGATGCTGGGAACTTCCGTGCCGTCGGTGAAGAACTTGTAGCTCTTCGCGGTCACGTCGACGAACCACTCGGCGCAGTGCCAGGCGGTGTCGAAGGACCAGCTGTAGGCCGAACCGAGGCTGCCCTTGTCGTTGGGATTGTTGAAGAGCCACTGGTGGGTCCCGTTGCTGGCTTCGACGATGTCGACCACGCGGTTCTCGGTGGTCGCCCCGTTGAGGCCGACCCAGGTGACGTGCAGAACGCCCGATGCGTTCTTGGCGGCCGGCGTCTGGACCTTGTAGAAGATCCGTCCCCAGTGCTTGGAGGCCGTCGCGCCGAGGGTGCTCAGGCTCTTTTGAATCCGAGCCTGACCCGACGACGCCGAGTTGCTCTTCAGCGCCATGGTCCCGGAATGGAATTCATCGGTCGCGAGGCCCACATCCGTCGGCTTACTCGCACCGTAGCCCTTGAAGGTGGTCCAGCCGGTCGGGATGGCTCCCGAGGCGCCGGTCTCGAAGTCCTCGCAGAGCTTGTAGGTCTTCCCGGCACACCCCGGCGAGGTCGCTCCGCCCACCGGGCCGGTCGCCCCGCCGGTGCCGGTGGCGACGCCGCTGCCACCGCCGCCGCCCACCTTGCCGCCAGCGCCTCCGGACCTGCCGCCCTGGGGGTTCGAAGCGCCACCGGTCGCGACCACCGCGCCTCCGCTCCCCGACCCGTCCGTGGAACCACCCGAACCGGCCGGGCTGGCGCCGCCTGTGCCCGGCAAGAGGCTGGCGCCACCGCTCCCGGTGAACGCTCCGCCCGTGCCGGCGAAGGCGCCCCCGCTGCCCGGTGCGCCACCGGTCGAGGTCGTGCTGCCTCCGCTGCCCTGGCCGCTCGGTGCAACCGTGGCACCACCCGAGCCATCAGCCGGTGAATCCGAGGTCGGTGCACAGCCGGCGGGAGCCAGGAGAAGCAGCGGCCCCAGCAAGGCACCGAGGGCCCGCGTGCGTGGCCGCACCCGCGCATGGCAAGCATCGAAACCGTTCCAGCGTGTCGAGGTCGTGGGCATTTCGTGGAGACTCCTTCGAGATTGAGGTCCGGTTCCCCCGTCTGGGATGAGTAGCATTTCCCACCCACAACGGCTCACTCCAGGTTTTCCTTGACGTGCGGCGCGCGAACGCGCCGGCGCCCTGCCTCTGGGCGGCCCCGGCCGACGGGGTGGGTCAATGGGGGCGGCCCCTCGTCTCGAGGCGTCAGCGGCAGGCGGGAAAGTCCGCGGCGGGAAGCGCCACGAAAGTGACCGATTCGGGGGGCAGGGACAGAGATCCACCGGCCAGCGGATCGCCTCCGCGCGGCGACGGGACCGGGAGGGGTATCGGGAAGCCACCACCGGCGGCGCTCGAGCCGGTGGAGTCGATGGTTTCGATGGACAGGACGTGGCCGTCGAGGCGCGCGTGCCGCGAGCCGAGCCCCTCGGCGTCGAAACGCAGGACGCGCGCGCCGGGGCTGCCGCCTCCATCGAGGTCGAGCGCGATCGCGATGGGGCTCGTCGGATGAAGGTTCATGAGCAGCAGCACCACCCCGCCGTCCGCCGCGCCACCGCCGGGACCTTCGGAGCGCAGGCAATGGGCATAGGCGCCGAGCACCGGCGAGAGGGGAGCCACATCCACCGCCAGCACGCGGGTGCCCATCAGCCGCCGCCAGAGCCACGACGCCCAGTAGCTGGGGTTCGGCTCGAGGGTCGCGTCGTCGATGAGGCCATAGTCGGAGCCGGAGAGGGTCTGGCGGATCACCACCTGCTCACCCCGTCGGGCCAGCCGTCCAAGCTCATCCAGCCACCAGAGCGCGTCGGCGAAGGTGTTCGAGATGCCGGGCTCGCCGCCACACTGGGCGCTCGCGGTCTCTCCCAGCCAGACCGACGCGCGTGGCGCGTGGGCGCGCACCTCGCCTTCGACCTGGCGAGCCCAGCGATCGAGCTCGCCGAGTCGCGCCGGGGAGACGGTGCGCCTCAGGTCCGCCCGCCGCGTCGCCAGCGGACAGCGGTGCGACTGCTGCGGGTAGTAGTGCCAGGTGACGATGTCGAGCACGTCCCCGGCCGCCCGCAGGGTGTCCTCGGTCAGGGCGCGACCCTCGCCCAGCACCGGCCAGAACGCGCTCCCGACGCCCGCGAGCAGACCGGGAGCCCCCAGACTGTCGAGCAGGGTGCGGGCCCGGCGCAGATCCGCGGCGTAGCGCGCGGCGCCCACCCAGCGGAGGTGGGTGAGTGGAAAGACGTTGATCTCGTTGCCCAGCTCCCAGACGGCCACCGGGTCGTGCCGAGCCTGCGAATACGCGATGAGCCCGCGGGCGCTCTCCGGGTCCCAGGCGCCTTCGGCGTCACGCGCGCTCGGGCCGGCGTTGAGCGTGAACACGATCCGCAGATCGAGCTCCCGGGCGAAGGCGTTGACGGCATCCCAGCGCTCGGCGGTGAGCACCGCGCGGGCGCCGCGGGGAAGCTCGCCCGAGGAGTTCCCGGAGGTCTGGCGCCCGGAGGTCAGTGAATAGACGGTCCGGTCCGCGTCGGTGCCGCCGACCCGGAGGTAGGCCGGGGCCAGGGCTCCCGCCAGCCGCCGCAGCCGGGGCCGCGAGAAGTCGTAGCTCGCGACCCGCTGCGTGCCGAGCAGTCCGCGCTCGGCCTCGCGCGGCGCCCAGAATTCACCGCCAACCACCTCGGCGGTGTCGACGGCGAACGACAGGAAGCGGTCGTCGATGGTCGCCACGGGCGGGCGAGCCCGGTCGATCCGCACACGCAGCGGAGAGGATGGCGCTGGCGACGGCCAGCCCGGTCCCGCACGCCAGGGCAACGGAGCCTCCTCCGAGAAGCGTGCGAGGGCCAAGAGCGCCAGAACGCCGAGGCCGACGCAGGCCCCGAGGCCCACCGCTCCCGCGCTGGCAATCCTGGACATTGCGACAGAATCGTCAACTTTGCGCGACCCTCAAGCAACGAAACGGCAACGATGCGCGCGGGCGGGCGATCCCGACACCAGTCTCGCTGGCGATGGGGACGCCGAGGCGGGTCACGGTTCGTGAGCATTCCGTCCCGACGTTGCAGCGCGGCTCGTTCGGATGTACCGGAGCAAGTCGCCGCTGTAGATGGCATTCGGCAAGACCTCGCACTCTGCCCAGCACCCTGGACAGTCTCGCACCCACTTCCGCTGCGCCTCGGTCCGAGGGCTCGCGCCGCCCCAGATCGCCTCGAAAGACTCGGTCGCCAGGTTTCCCACCCGCCGCGTGTTGAACTGGCAGGTGGGCACGTCCCCGTTCGGCAGCAGCCGCAGGTGCGCGCCGAGCGCGACGCACGGCGGGCTCGGCGAGGCCCGATGCTCGAGCAAGCGGGCGCGGATCCCGTCGAGGTAGTAGCGCTTGGCCACCCGCTCGGGCAGAGGGTAGTCGGCCAGATCACCTTCGATCTCGTCGAACAGGCGGGCAAGCGCGGCGGCGTCGAGATCGCCGAAGGGCACGAACGCCCCCGGCTCCTTGGGCCTCGCCTCCACCTCCCGCGAGAGGCTGTAGGTCGCGCTCGCCTGGTAGGCGATCACGACCTGGTTGCGGACCCCGAGCGGACGCAGGAGGTCGCGCAGCTCGCCGTACTGGCGCGCGCTCTCCGCGTCGACGATGGTCTGGTTCACCGCGAGACGGAGCCCGAGCGCGCGCTGGCGCGGGGCGATGGCGCGCACGGTGGCGATGGCCTTGTCCCAGGCATCGCGCCGGCCGCGGATCTCGTTGTGCTTCTCGCCGACCCCGTCGATCGACACCAGCAGCTGCAGGGGGACTCTCCGATCGCGCCGCTCACAGAACGAGACGATCCGGTCGGTCAGGAAGCCGTTGGTCGTCACGTGCAGGAGCCCGGGCCGCAGCAGATCCTGGGTGAGGGCGGCGATCGCCTCGAGATCCGGCCGGACGAAGGGCTCGCCCCCGGTCAGGCGCACCGCGTGCAGCGGCGGGAGCTGGCGGTAGATCCGGGCGATCTGATCGAGCGAGAGCTCGTCCTCCCCGTCCTTGCGCCAGGAGTCGCACATCACGCAGCGGGCGTTGCAGCGAAAGGTGACGATGTATGTCAGCAACCGAGGGCGATCGATTCGCCCGAGCCGCGTCCGCGCGACCGAGGCCGCCCATTCCGCCCCGTGACGGACGAGGGCCCGCCCGCGCGGCTCGGGGGTCGACCTCACGCCAACCCCGCGGTCACGGCGCGCGCGCGTCGGCCTTCGACCGCGGGCTGCCTCGGCCGAGGGACGAGGAGCGGACCCGCGCCGAGCTGAGCGTCGAGCGCGGCGATGGCCGCGGCGTTGCCGCACACCGACTCCGGGGAGATGCTGGGCCGCAGAGACGGGGCGGCCTCGAGGAAGGCTCCGATCCGCTCGTTGGTCAGCTCGCCCCGCACGCTCCATCCTGCCCCGCTTCGCTCCAGGAAGTGGGCGTTCACCGCTTGCTCGAAGTTGCGGACCTCGGGCATGACCAGCACCGGCTTGCCGAAGTGGAGCGCCTCGCCCATCAGCTGATTCCCGGCGGTGCTCACCAGGGCCGCGCAGTCGGCCAGATCATCGAGGAACCGGCGCTCGTCCACCGCGTGGAAGCTGAGCGAGCCCTCCGACGCCCGCGCGCCGAGCCCGTACACGCGCACCCGCCGGCCGCTCGCCGCGAGCGCCGCCAGCGTGCGGGCCGGCGCGTGGCGGCGAATGTACGCCAGCAGGTGCGACCCGCGCGCCGGACGCGTCTCGAGGATCTCCGGGCGCAGCAGGGTCCCGACCCAGGTGGTGTTTCGGTACGCGGGCCTGAGGGCCGTGGTGTAGAACGAAGACACGATCGTGGCGCGCTGCCAGTCGTAGAGCGCGCGAACGAACGGCGCGGCGGCCCGAGCCTGCTGGCGCAACCCGAACGGCAGCTCGGAGTGATCGCCCGCGACCAGATAGTGCTGGTGATCGAAGCTGACGAACGGAACGCGCGCCCGTCTAGCCGCGCGGGGGAGGATCGGCTCGAAGTCCGCGATCACCAGGTCGGGGCGGCAGCGCTCGACCTCGGGCATCACCTCCGTCACGTACCCTTCGAGCGACATCCGGAAGCGGGTGGCCAGCCCCAGCGTCCCGAACAGGCTCACCCGCCCGGGACCGCCGTAGGCAAAGCCCAGCCCCGGGATCCGGTGCATGTGCACGTCCGTGCCGCGATACCTCGCCTCCAGCATGGCGTACGCGCAGTCCGAAGCGAAGAGTGTGACTCGGTGGCGCGCGCGCAGCGCTTCGACCACCACCCGCGCACGGGTGGCGTGTCCCCGGCCCTCGCCGGACATTGCGTAGACGATACTTGCCAAGGCTCAGCTCCTTCCTGGTTTCCACACGATCCACCGATAGCGTCGAGCGCGTCGGTGACGTGCGCGCGGCGAACGCGGAGCGGGGGCGGACCAGAACGGCAACGATTGCGAAGAGGACCGTCGCCGACCCTTTCATCGACAGGAAAGGATGAGGATCGGCATGTTGTGGCGGGTGAGGCCGAGGGTGCGGCTCGCGCCCCCCCACCCCCGGCGGATCGCGAGCTTCCGTGACACCGGTGCTTCACCGCCTCGATCCACAAACGTGACCGTCCGCGCCGAACGTTCGTGCGAGCTTCTGCGCCGAGCTCGAACCCGGGCTCTGGCGGCGAACCTCGAAAAGGAGAACGAGCATGGCATTCCGAGTTTCCAGGACTTCTCGTGGCCTGTGGACGGCGCTGGTCGTCCTTGGCGGAGCGGTGGCGGCGGTCTTCGCGACGACGGGCTCGCGGGCGCACGCACACGACCACGGCCGCTCCGGCGAACGCGAAGACGACCGCGACCGCGACGGCGAGCCGAATCGCTACAGCATCGCGCTGTGGGGCGACATGCCCTACAACGCCCTCGGCAAGCAGCAGTACCCGGCGTTGCTGGCCGACGTGAACGCCTCCAACATCGAGTTCTCCGTGTTCGACGGCGATCTCAAGGCGGGCGGCGACGGGCCGTGCACCGACGAGAACGTCTACACCCCCTCGCTGACCGCCTTCGCCTCGCTCGAGCGGCCGCTCATCTGGGTCCCGGGCGATAACGACTGGACGGACTGCTGGGGCCGCTACGGCGCCGCCGCCACCGCGCCTGGCTCGGACGACCCGATCGAGCGTCTGAACCACGAGCGCGCGCTGTTCGCGTCGACCCCCTACAGCCTCGGCCAGCGGAAGCTCCGACTCACCCGGCAGTCGGCCGCGTACCCGGAGAATGTCCGCTGGAAGCTCGGGCCGGTGGTCTACGTTGGCCTGAATGTTCAGGGATCGAACGACAACTATCCTTACGCCGGCGTCGACGGCGAGACCCGCACGCAGGCCCAGATCGACGTGCAGCGCGCCGAGGAGATCGCCCGCAAGGCGGCGGACATCGCCTGGCTCGACGAGAGCTTCGCCTACGCCAAGCGCGTCCACGCGGCGGGCGTCATGATCGTTTTCCAGGCGGACCTCAACTTCAACAACGAGCAGCACCTGCCGGACACGCGCTCTTACGATGCGTTCCCCGACTACATCGCCGCGCTCCGCACCGTCTCGCTCGGCTTCCCTGGCCAGGTCGCGCTCGTGCACGGTGATTCTCACTACTTCAAGCTGGACAAGCCCCTCAACACCGACCAGGGGGGCATCGTCGCGAACTTCACCCGCGTGGAGACCTTCGGGTCGAGGAACACCCACTGGGTGAAGGCCACCATCGATGCCGACAACCCCAACGTGTTCACGTTCGAGCCGCAGATCGTGGCGGCGAACGTCGACTGACAGGGCGAGCGGGCGACGGGCGGGTCGGCCGCGCGGGCGGGCTCACGGATCGAGGAAGGTGTGAGTCTCCGTGACCGCGCGGATCGTGCCGCGCAGTCCGAGGAGGCCGCCGGGGAACGTCGCGCGCTTGACGACGTAGGCGGCGTCGCTGACGAGCTTGACGTCATCGCCGCTCGGCGTCGCGTACGTCACGTTCGTCGCATAGGCCTGCGGGGTCCGCCCGCTGGCGAAGAGCAGCCACTTGACCGCGTAGCAAGTGCGTACTTCGGGCAAGGAAGCCAGCGTGGTGGCGAGGGCGACCGGGCCGTCGAACGTCGGCGATGGATCGGCGGAGGTGCTGATCAGCGTCCCGGTGGTGTCGACCGGCAGTCCCCCTTCCGTGTCATGGTAAGCCCCCACCGCATCGAAGTGGCCGAACGCAAAGCCCAGGTCATCGGTGAGTCCGTGGCAGGCCCCGCACCCGGCGTTGGCAACACTGGCCGAGACGCCCTGGCGAATGGTCACGCCGGGCCCGAACGTCCCGCCGGATCTCTCTCCTGGGGGAACCGGCGGAAGGTCCTGGCACAGGTACGTCCGGCGAACTTGCATGCCGCGCATCGTGGGATCCGCCCGGTACGGGTAGTCGTAGATCGTCACGACGGCAGGCTGAGTCACGATCCCCGCGTACGCGCTGGCGTCGAGCGAGACGCGCGCTGCCACGTCTGCCGCGCCCGCCGGGACCACGACCCCCGGAAACCACGGCGCGGTCGCGCTGCTGACGAAGGCCGTCGGCTCGGTCAGCAAGGTCGCGAGATCGCCGGTGGGCCTCCAGGTGACATCCTCGATGAACGCCATCGTCCCGTCCACCAGGGCCTGGCGAACCTGGTCGTTGAGACCCGGGAAGAGCGAGGGATCTCGCTCACCCGTCAGGAATTCGTCGAAGTTGAGCCACCATCGGTAGAACGCCTGCCGCCCGGCGAGGCTGCCGTCCTCGAGCAGCAGACCATCGGTCAGCTTTCCGACGTCCTCGTTGGTCCTGGGCGCGGACGCCACCACCGCGGCGGTCAGCGCGGCCGTCGCGGGCTGGCGCAGCAAGAGCTGGGACAGACGGTTCGCGACCTCCGCCGGGGCGATGGCGATGGACCAGCCGGAGCTCCCCACATCCCCCAGGCTGACGACCGTGGCGGCCCCGCCATCCGGCTCTGGCAGCACCGGCGGAGGGTGACCGGTCTCGTTCAGAGCATCGCCCGCGCCGTCGCCGGCAGCCGAGATCTGCGGTCCTCCGTCGCCCGGCCCCTCTCCGAGGACGTGACTCTCTCGCCAGCAGCCGCCCACCGCGACCAAAATCAGTCCGACCAGTCCGACCCGTGCGACGCGCCCGATGAGCCTCGGGCGATCCGGTTGGTTCCGTTTGCGGTTCATGGGCAGTTGATGTCCACCCGCGCCGAGATCCTGACAGCGCGGCTCATTTCCCGAGCCGCGCGCGTGCCGCGGCGGAGTGCGCTCCGTCGGGAAATCGGCGGAGGTAGTCGCTGAGCGCCGCGCGCGCACCCGCCGCGTCGCCCAGGCGGTCGCGGCAGGCGGCCTGTCCCCACGCGGCCCGCTCGGCGAGCGGTCCGTCGCGCGCCTCCGACGCGACGACGGCAAAGTCCGCGAGGGCGTCGCGGCAATCCGTCCGCGCGTCGAGCTCGGCGCGGATGAGCCGCAGCTCGCGATCGCGGGCACCTGGCCCCAGCGCCAGCGTCGCCAGGGCCGCCCGCGTCTCGGGCAGGCGCCCGGCGAGCCACAGGGCATCGACCCGCGCCCGCGCGGCCTCCCCGGCGAGGATCCCGTCGGGGTAGCGGGCCGCATAGGTATCGAGCCCGACGAGGGCCCGCCGCGGATCGCCGCCCCGTCGCAGCTCGGCCAGCACCTGCCCGAGCAGGCGAGTCTCGTCGGCGAGCCGATCGGCGCCGGGCTCCGCGTCGGCGGTCGGCCGCGGTGGCGGGGCCGTCGTCGTCGTCGTCGTCTCTTTGGCGGCCAGCGGCAGTGGGTCGGGCGACGACGGATCCGCGGGCCGGCGGGCGCTCGGAGCCGCGATGAGCCGCGGCCGGCCCGACGATGCCGGCGCCCTCACCACGGGCTGGTCCCCGCCCGCTCGGGCCTCCGGAGGTGGCTGGATCTCCGCGGCGGAGGGGGGCCCCAGGGAGGTCGCGCCCAGGCCGGCGACGGTGGGCGACCGCAACGCCACCGCCGGGTGCCCGGGCACGCCCACCTGCCTCAGCGATGATCCCGGCGCCAGCGCACCGGTCAGACCCGATTCATGGCTTCGGAAACGGGCGACGACGCGAGCGTTGAAGCGCTCCACCGCGTCCCGCGGCCAGGTCCAGGTGCCCGTCTTGGCCCCCACCACCGCGCCCGATACCATCAGCAGGACGACCGCCGCGGCCAGGGCCCAGACCCGGCTCCAAGCCTGGGTGGACGTCCGTCCCCTCGGCACTCTCGGGAGCAGGTGGTCCCACGGTTCGTCGACCGGCGGGCGCGCCCGCCCACGGCCGAGGCGCCTCCAGATTCGATCGAGCGCCGCCCCATCGAGGACCGCGGGATCCGCGGCTCTGTCGATGAGCGCACCGAGCGCCGCTTCGTGGCTGGTCGGGGACTGCCCAGGCGCCGCCCGATCGATGAGGCGCGGGAAGGGCTGGGGCGCGCTCCCCGGCACAGACCTTCCAGGCATGGACATGTGCCTGGACCTGGACATGGACCTGGGCTTGGCGGGCGGAGGCGGTCTCGTCATGGCGGTGTTCGACCTCCGGTCCGAGGGGCGTGCTCGGGGGCCGTCGGCGCGGACGACGCCGCGAAGGCCTCGATCAGCTTCTCGCGTCCGCGCGAGACACGCGCCCAGACGTTGCTGACGGAGGTGCGGGTGATGACGGCGATGTCCTGACACGACAGCCCCTCGAGCTCGAACAGCACCACCGCCGTCCGGTACTTCTCGTCGAGCCCGTCCAGCAGTCGGTAGAGGAGCTGGTTCGCCTGCTGTCGCTCGAGGGCTTCGAGCGGCGACGCGTGCGGGTCCGTCGACGGGAAATCGGGGTCGCCGCGGTCGGCTCCGTCGGCCCCCACAACCGCCCGCGACCAGGGCCACAGCCACCTCCGTTGTCGGCGCTGGCTCCGTCGCCGCGCTTGCACCACCCGCACGGTGATCTCGTAGAGCCAGGTGGACAGCAGGGCATCGCCCCGGAACTGGCCGAGGCGACGCTGCACGACCAGGAACACGTCGTGGACGATGTCCTCGACGTCGAATCCCGGACCCGCCAGGCGCCTCGCCCAGCGCGAGACACGGGCCGCGTGCCCCCGGTACACCTCCTCGAGGGTCGGCGCCTCGTCTGCTGGCCCGGGCCCGGGCCCGGTTTCGGTGGGCTCGGCGAGGGAGATCGTTCTCGGCGAGCGCAGCGGCGCGAGGGCCAACGCCACCCCGGTGCGGGCCTGCGTTGGCGATGGCCCCCTCGGCTCCGACAGCAGCGCGCGCACGGCCGACTGCGTCGGGCCCTGGCCGCCGCCTGGCCCGCTTGGCCCCACTGGTTTCGAGCGCGACACCTCGAGACAATAGTGTCCGACCACGAGCCTTCCTGACAGGGTTTCATCCGGTACGCCGGCGGTTCGGCGGGTCAACGCAGCGCAATCACACCCCCGCCAACGCGAACCCACGCTTCGGCGGCCGGCAGCCTCCCGAGCGCGCCAAGCCCGGTCGCCCGGATCTCGTGCTCGACGGGCCACCAGCCGACGCCAGCCTCGATCCAGATTGAAAAGGGGCCTCGCTCCGTGACCGCGCGCAGGCCGGCCGCGAGGCCCGGGTCGACCGAGCGATCGGTGCGGTCCACCGTGAATCCCTGGCCGTGCAGGTCGAGCCAGGCGAGGCGGGCCACGGCGAAGGCCCGCAGCCATCCGCGCCTGTCCCGACCAGGATCACCGGCGCGCGGCCGGTCATCCTGCCAGATGGCGCGCTCGAGCCCGGCAGCGAGCGTCCAGCGTCTCCACGCGGCGGCCCCGGTGTCGAACGCGAGGCGCTGCTGCGATTGTGCTTCGAGCTCGACGCGCGCGGCGGTTCGGGTCCACCCGGAGGGCGTCACCCAGGTGCCGACCGCGGCGTCGGCGCGGCCGCCGCCTTGGGCCGAGGGCATCGTCGCGCCCGATGCAACGTCGAAGGCTCCGCCGAGCCCGAGCGTCAGCCCCAGCATCGCACGGAAGCGGCTCCCTCCGGCAGGCCGTGCCTCGGAGTCGCCGGCGTGCGCTGCCAACCACGGCGACCGGCTCGCAGGCGGTGTCCCCGCGCCCGAGGGCAGGGTCACGCCGAATTCCGGGTGGACGTCGCTCTCCATCTCGGCGAGCGACACCGCGACGGCCGCGCCGAGATCGGCGCACGCATGGTGGGGCGGAAACCGCCGCACCCCGAGCAGCGCGCCGTCGGCACGTTCGAGGACCGCGACCAGCGCACCGTCCTCCTGTGAGAGGTGCGCGCGATCGGGGTCCCCGTGCCGATCGACCTCGGCGCCGAGGGGAAGCAAGGCGCCGAGGGCGGTGGCCACCTGTTCAGGGCGCGGGCACTCCGTCGCGCCGTCTACCTGCACCTGGATCCACGCGGCCCAGACCAGCAGGCCCGCGGCTCCGACGATCGCCATCAACCGACTGTATCATGCACCCGAAGGCAGCGGTCTCGGCTCGCTCCCCTTCTCGGCACGGATGTACACCATGCGATCCGTCATGAGGGCGTGCTGGGATTCGACCGACGGTCGCACCACCGCCTCGAAGAGCTCCCGCTCCTCTGGCGAGAACCGCTCCGCGAGAATAGCGCGAAGCGACGGGGCGAGGGGGTGGGGCGAGATGCCCAGGAAGACCTCCCATGATCTCACGCTCGACCGCACGACGTCGATGTGGAGCTCGAGGTGAATCTCCTCGAAGCCGGCCGCTTGCACCAGGCGCAGCAGGTCGCGCTCACCGTGACTGGCGATCGCGCTCGTGGCGATGAGCGCCTCGGTGTCGGGAAACTGGGCCGCCTTCCAGCGATGCAGCAGCGGCAGGAAGCGATCGGGCAGCTGTGCCGGATCGGCCTGCCGCATCCGCAGGCCATCCCTCAGTGCCCGGGCGAAGAACGCCTCGTCTTGAAAGACGGGCTCGGCGATGGAGAGCCGACCACCGGGCTCGAGGACCCGGTGGAATTCGCGGAGTGCGGCGCTCTTGTCCCCGACGTACGCGAGCACCGCCCGGGTGACGACGGCGTCGACCGAGGAATCATCGACACCATCCAGGCGCTCGGCCGAGCACCTGAGGAACCTGCACTGTCCCTCCACCTTGCGGCGGACGGCGAGCGCCTCCGTGTGGTGGAGCATCGGGGCCGATATGTCGGTCAGGAGGACGCGGAGTGAGGGCCCGAGGCGATCGATGGCTCGGAAGGCCACCAGGCCGTCGCCCGTACCCACGTCGACGAGCGTCATCCCGGCGGCCAACCGCGCGCCGTCGAGCGCCTTGTCGGCGTAGCCCTCGGTGGCGACGCGTACGCTCGCCGCGTAGGCGGGATCCCCGGCATCACGGCCATGCAGGAGCCACGCGGACCAGAGGTCGTCATCCATGCTTTCCGTTCATGCTTTCCCTCCATGCCTGCCTGCATGCTTCGAGCCCTCAGGACATGTGTTGCCCCCCGTTGATCGCGATGTTGGCGCCGGTGACGAACCCGGCTTCCTCGCTGGCCAGGTAGGCGACCAGCCCCGCGACCTCGTCGGGGGTTCCGAGGCGGCCGATGGGGATCTGGGGGATGATCTTGGAGGTCAAGACCTCTTCGGGGATGGCCTTCACCATGGCGGTCCCGATGTACCCGGGCGAGATGGTGTTGACGGTGACGCCCTTGCGCGCGATCTCGAGCGCCAGCGCCTTGGTGAACCCGTGCATCCCGGCCTTCGCCGCCGCGTAGTTCACCTGGCCGAAGGCGCCCTTCTGCGCGTTGACCGAGGAGATGTTGATGATGCGACCCCACCCGCGCTCGACCATCCCGTCGCATACCTGCTTGGTCATGTTGAAGCAAGAATCGAGATTGGTGCTGAGCACGGCATCCCAGCTCGGCTTGTCCATCTTCTTGAAGGTCATGTCCCGGGTGATCCCCGCGTTGTTCACCAGGACGTCGACCGGCCCGCACACCCGGACCACCTCGGCGACGCCGGCCACGCAGGAGTCCCAGTCGCGCACGTCGCAGGCCTGGGCGTGAAACTCGAAGCCGCTCTTCGCCATGGTCGCCAGCCACTCCTTCGCCTTTTCGTTCGCGGGAGAGTAGGTCGTCACGACGGTGTAGCCGAGCCGCGCGAGCTTCGCGCAGATGGCCTCACCGAGCCCGCCCATTCCCCCGGTCACGAGGGCAACCCTGTGTTTGTCTTGAGCCATGATGCACCTCCCTGATGATGCCGGTGTGACCGGCAGGTCACTCTTGGGTCCGTTCTAGGCCGACCGTTCGACCGCCAGTGCGACGCCCATACCCCCGCCGATGCACAGGGCGGCGAGACCGCGCTTCGCGTCGCGGCGCTGCATCTCGTGCAGGAGGGTGACGAGGATGCGGCAACCGGACGCGCCGATGGGATGACCGAGCGCGATCGCGCCGCCGTTGACGTTCACCTTCGCGGTGTCCCACCCCATCTCCTTGTTGACGGCGCAGGCCTGGGCGGCGAACGCCTCGTTGATCTCCAGCAGATCGAGGTCGCTCGACTTCCACCCTGCCTTCTCGAGGCATCGCCTCGAGGCGGACACCGGGCCCATCCCCATCACGGCGGGGTCGAGCCCCGACGAGGCGAAGGCCTTGATCCGGGCGAGGGGACGCAGCCCCAGCTCGGCTGCCCGGTCGGCGCTCATGACCACGACCGCCGCGGCGCCGTCGTTGAGCCCCGAGGCGTTGGCGGCGGTGACCGTGCCGTCCTTGGCGAACGCGGGGCGAAGGCCGCTCACCCCAGCCACCGTCGAGCCGGGCTTGATGAATTCGTCGGTGGCGAAGGCGATGGGATCTCCCTTGCGCTGGGGGACCGCCACGGGGACGATCTCCGCCTCGAACCGGCCGGCCTTCTGCGCCGCCTCGGCCTTGTTCTGGCTCGCCACCGCCAGCTCGTCCTGCTCGGAGCGCGAGATGCCGAACTGCTTGGCCACGTTCTCCGCGGTGACCCCCATGTGATAGTGGTTGAACGCATCCCAGAGGCCGTCGATGATCATGCTGTCGACCAGGGTGGCGTCGCCCATGCGAAATCCGTCGCGCGATCCAGGCAGGACGTGGGGCGACGCGCTCATGTTCTCTTGCCCACCGGCGACGACGACGTCCGTGTCGCCACAGCGAATGCCCTGCGCGGCCAGCATCACGGCCTTGAGCCCCGAGCCGCACACCTTGTTGATCGTCATCGCCGGGATGGTCACCGGCAGCCCTGCCTTCACCAGGGCCTGGCGGGCGGGGTTCTGACCGCTCCCGGCGGTCAGGACCTGCCCCATGATGACCTCCGAGACCAGGGCACCCTCGAGCCGGCTCCGGGCGAGCACCGCCCGGATCACGGTCGCCCCCAGCTCCGGCGCCGCCACCGTCGCCAGCGAACCGCCGAACTTCCCGATCGCCGTGCGGGCGGCTGCGACAATCACCACATCGGTCATGAGGCTTCTCCCTGCAAGAGGTTCAATCATCCAAAGACATAGGTGCCGGGCGCCGGGCCGAGCGGCGCCAGGCCGGCGGCGGGATCTCCCATGGGCGGCGGGGGAACCCGCGTGGGGCTCGAATGATCGGCGAGCCAGGTCGCCCAGGATGGCCACCACGATCCCTGTCGCAGCTCCGCCTTCGCGAGCCACGCGTCGGGGGCCAGGGTCGACGTGGCGTCGGTCCAGGTCAGCACGCGATGCCGCCGCTTGGGGTTCTCGGGGCCGCTGACGATCCCGGCGTTGTGGCCACCGCTCGTCAGCAGGAAGGTGTAGTCCGGCGAGCGGACCAGGCCCCGCGCCTTGTACACCGATCTCCAGGGAGCGACGTGATCGGTCTCCGTGCCCACCACGAACAGGGGAAGCTCCAGCTTCGACAGGTCGATCCGCCGGTGGTTCATCTCGAGCCGTCCATTGGCGAGATCGTTCCGCAGGTACAGCCGCTCGAGGTACTCGCTCAACATCCGTCGCGGCATGCGGGTCCCGTCGGCGTTCCAGGCCATGAGCTCGCTCGGCTTGTCGCGGCGGCCACGCAGGTACCGGTCCACGGCCGGGGTCCACAGCTGCTCCTTCGAACGCAGCAGCTTGAAGGCCCCGCTCATCGCCTCGCTCTCCAGGACCCCGCGCTTGGCCATCAAAGCGTCGAGGGTCTTGAGCTGGCTGGGCGAGATGAAGAGCGAGAGATCCCCGGGCTCGGCGAAGTCGGTTTGACCGGCGAGGATCGTCGCCGAGGCCAGCCGCCCGTCGTGAGCCGCCGCCAGGTCGGCGGCCGCGATCGCCAGCAGGGTTCCCCCGATGCAATAACCAACCGAGTGAACCCGCCGGTCGGGCAAGATGCGGGTCACCGCATCGAGCGCCTGGCGGAAGCCCAGATCCACGTAGTCGGCAAAGCCAACCCCGCGATCTTCGGAGGTGGGGTTCTTCCAGGAGATGACGAAGACCGTGTGCCCACGTTCGACGAGGTACCGCACCAGCGACGTCGCGGCCGAGAGATCCAGGATGTAGTACTTCATGATCCACGCCGGGACGATCAGGATGGGCTCGGCGTAGACGCTCGCGGTGCTCGGGGCGTATTGAATGAGCTCGAGGACCCGGTTGCGCAGCACCACGCTGCCGGGGGTGAGGGCCACGTCGCGACCGACCTCGAAGGGGGAGTCGCGCTCGACCTTCGGGCCGGTCTTGGTGCCGACCTCGGGGCCGATGAGGGCCCGCGCCGCATCTTCCATCATGTGGCGATAGCCGCGGAGGAGGTTCTGTCCCCCTTCGGCTCTGGTTTGCTCGAGGACCTCGGGGTTGGTGGCGAGGTAGTTCCGCGGCGAGAAGGCCTCGAGGAGCTGCGTCCGGGCGAAGCTCAGGCGCTGGGCGTTCTCGGGTGAGACTCCGGGCGCCGCGCCGAGGGCCTCCTCGTACCACGCGGCCACGTTGTTCCAGGTGCGGGCGTAGACGTTGAAGGGCCAGTGTTGCCACGCCGCCCCCTCGGCGGGCTGCCCACCCGCGGCCGGATCGAGCGCCGCTGGCTGGAGGGCGCGCCCGGCGAATTGCAGGGTGTCGGCCAGCTTGGCGGCGGCCGATGCGCCGAGCTCGGCCACCTTGTCGGCGCGACCGCCGAGCCTCGAAGACCAGTCCGCAAAGGCGGCCAGGTAGTCGTCGAGCGCCAGACCGCCGGTGGCGGTCCCGAGGTGGGCGCGCATGTGCTCTTCGAATTGCTTCACCGCGCTCGACCACCCGGCAGTCACCCCGTCCGGGCCAGGCCCGTCCGTCGCCTCGTTCTTGGTCTGTGTCATGGACGCACCGCCTCGTGTCTCGGCAGGAGAAGGTCTTATTGCCTGGGCGCCGTCTCGGTCGTCGCCGTGGCCGCGCGGCCCGCGGTCTCGCTGGCCATCTGGGTCAGCCTGACCTGCGCGTCGGTGAGCAACTGAATCATCTCCTTCGAGCGAGCGGTCATCTTCTCGACGAACTTGGTGCCGAGCTCCGTCTCCTTGGCGACGAGCTCGGTGGGGGTCTTGGCGGCGAGGGCGGCGTTGGCCTGGGCCATGCCGAACTCCAGGCACTCACCGACCGCGGCGTAGTGGCATTGTGCGAAGCGGTCGAAGGCCTTCATGCCCTCCTGCTGAGACTGCATGAGAGGGTGGAGTGCCTTGCCATAGGCCTCGAACCATTCCTTGGGATCCGGGAGGGGGTTGGTCATGTCGTGCTCCTCTTCTTCTCGTTTCTTCTGAGGTGGCGGATGCCACGAATCCATCCTGGGAGCCGATTGTATGCACCGCAAGACAAATCGACCGGGCGGGCTCCTTCCCCACGCGTGGCAGCAGAGCGCGCGCAGGGCCTGCGCATGCACGCAGAGTCTGCGGCAGGCAGGCCCGGAGAGACAGGAGGATTCTATAGGCGGAGGCCGCCGTCGAGATCGATGCAGCGACCGGTGAAGAAGTCGTTCTCGAAGATGAAGGCTGCCGCGTCCGCGATCTCCTCGACCGCCCCCAGCCGCTTGAGAGGGACCGGCGCGAGCATCTTCTCCAGCGCATCCGGGCGCATGTGGTCGAGCAGGGGGGTGCGGGTGAACCCGGGCGCGATCGCGCCCACGCGGACTCCGTAGCGGGCCAGCTCCTTGGCCCACACCACGGTCAGCGAGGCCACCCCGGCCTTGGCGGCGCTGTAGTTGGATTGGCCTGGGTTTCCAGCCCTCGATACGCTCGAGATGTTGACGATAACGCCCCCCCGGCGTTGCTTGACCATGTGTTCGGCGGCCTCGCGCCCACACAGGAAGGTCCCGGTCAGGTTGACGTCGATGACCGCTTGCCACTGCGCCAAGCTCATCTTCCCCACGACCTCCCCGTCCTTCGCCTTGATGAGCAGGGCGTCCCGGATGATGCCGGCGTTGTTCACCAGCCCGTCGATGCCCCCGAACCGGCGCGCGATGCCGCTGAACGCGCCGGTGACCTCCTCCTCGCGAGACACGTCGGCCACGAAGGCAGCGGCCTCGGCCCCGCGCGCTTCGCAGCCGGTCCGCACGGCCTCGAGCCCGGGTCCGTCCGTGTCGATGAGCGCAAGGTTTGCGCCGTCCGCAGCGAATCGGTCCGCAAGGGCCCGTCCGATCCCGCGGCCGGCGCCGGTGATCACGATGGTCTTGTGGCGCGTATCCATGGTTCACCTCACGAGGATGATTGAGAGATCACGCTCCGCGCGGCTTGCGCGGTTTGCGGGAGCTCGGTGGTTCTGGCGTCCCGCCCGCCCGTGGCGGGGGTGCCTCGGGCGGATCGGTATCGGGGCGGCCGCCGCCCTTGCCCTTGGCGCCCATCGACGCCTGCATGCGGGTCCAGAGATCCAGGTTCTGGCGCGCGAGCTCGGCCAGCGGCGCCAGCGGGCCCTCGACCGCGCGCTCGAGCTGCTCCTGGATCAGCTGCTGCTGGCGCATCACGGCGGTGGCGCCCATCTCGAGGTAACGTACCAGCAGCTCTTGAACCGGGTTCCCATGGAAGCGGATGATCGCCTCGAGCACCTTGGTGGACAGGATGGGGCTCCCGTATTGTTCCTGCTCCGCGATGATCTGGAGCATCGTGACCCGCGTCAGGTCGGCACCGGTCGGATCGTCGACCACCTTCACGGTCTCCCCGGCCGCGATGAGACGACGGATGTCTTCCAGGGTGACATGGCGGCTGGTGGTGGCGTCGTAGAGTCGGCGGTTCGCGTACTTGCGGATGATGCGGGCTTCGGCCATCGGGAGCACACGGGGGCTGAGAGACGTGGAGAGCCGTGGAGAGAGGCGGCAGAGAGGCGGCAGAGAGGCGGCAGAGAGGCGGCAGAGAGGCGGCAGAGAGGCGGCAGACCCATCGTCTGCCATGCAGATCTCCTGTCACGGGGAGCTGGCGGGAGCCAGGAAATTCTTCTTGCAGTGCAAAAGACCT